>Ga0206947_1009_pt1 | contig 68386 bp, 60 predicted proteins | sample Alteio_BWOrgHeat_3_FD_153239 | JGI IMG/M metagenome (GOLD analysis project Ga0206947, IMG submission 153239) | Enriched cells from forest soil in Barre Woods Harvard Forest LTER site, Petersham, Massachusetts, United States -... | ecosystem: Environmental > Terrestrial > Soil > Temperate forest > O...
ATTTATTTTCCTTCAGGATTTCCGGTCTACCTTAATTCCTGCAATCGCCGTACCTGTGGCAATTTTGGGTACGTTTTTCTTTATGTCGATATTTGGATTCTCGATTAACCTGTTAACCCTGTTTGCGCTTGTTTTGGCAATCGGTATCGTGGTAGATGATGCCATTGTGGTCGTCGAGGCGGTACACGCCAAAATGGAACACAAACATTTGGCGCCAAAGGTTGCCACTGTTGAAGCTATGCATGAAATTACCGGCGCAATCATATCCATCACCCTGGTAATGGCAGCCGTGTTTTTACCTGTTGGTTTTATGAGTGGTTCTACCGGCGTTTTTTACAGGCAGTTTGCCTTCACCATGGCCATAGCCATTATGATATCTGCCGTTAACGCGTTAACTTTAAGTCCTGCCCTGGCAGCCTTATTTTTAAAAGATAAACACGAAGACGGCAGTGCCATCGCATCAAAAAAATCATTCAGTCAAAAGTTTTATGCCGGTTTTAACAGTAGCTTTAGCGCAATTACCAACCGCTATGTTGGCGGCTTGAAATTCCTGATGCGTAACCGTTGGGTAGGCATCACTGGGCTGGCTTTAATTACTTTGGTTACCGTTTACATGGTAAGCAACACTAAATCGGGCTTTATCCCTACCGAAGACCAGGGCTTTGTGGCCATCTCGGTTTCCACGCCGTCTGGTTCATCGTTGGATGTTACGACCAAAGTACTTAAACAGGCCGAAGACGAGTTGGGAGCAATGCCATCGGCAAGGTTCGTAACCGCCATTTCAGGGTTTAACTTGTTAACTTCATCCAACAGTCCATCGGCAGCTGTATGTTTTGTACTGTTAAAACCAAATAAGGACCGTGGTGCTGTAAAAGACATCAACGCCATTCAGGATATTATCCGGGGTAAATTAGGCGCCATCACCGGCGGTAGTTTCTTCGTGTTCAGCTTCCCAACCGTTCCGGGTTTTAGCAACGTGGAAGCGCTGGACGTAGTTTTGCAGGATAAAACAGGCGGCAAGCTCGATAAGTTTAGCGGCGTCGCCAACACATTTATTGGCAAGCTGATGACCAAACCGGCCATCGCCTACGCATTCACTTCTTTTAAAGCCGATTACCCCCAATTACAATTAGAAGTTAACGACGAAAAGGCCAATCAGTTAGGTGTAAACGTTCGTGATATACTGGCGACCATGCAGGCATATTTCGGCAGCGCACAGGCATCCGACTTTAACCGCTTCGGTAAATATTACCGCGTGGTGGTGCAAGCCGATATAGCCGACCGTACCGATCCGTCATCAATCGACCGCGTATTTGTAAAAAACAAAACCGGTGAAATGGTGCCGATCAATACCCTGGTGAAACTAACCCGCGTGTATGGCTCCGAAACTGCATCGCGTTATAACCTGTTCAATTCTATCGAAATCAACGCCATCCCAAAACCCGGCTATAGCTCGGGCGATGCCATTAAGGCGATAGAAGAGACAGCAAAAGAACAATTGCCATCCGGTTTTGCCTACGAATTCTCGGGCCAAACCCGCGAAGAAATAGGTTCTGGCGGACAATCGGCCATCGTATTTATGTTGTGCTTGGTATTTGTTTACTTCCTGCTATCGGCACAGTACGAAAGTTACATCCTGCCATTGGCGGTAATATTATCCATACCAACCGGTATACTGGGCGTGTTTGTGGTATTAGGCTTAACAGGCATCGAAAACAACATCTACGTGCAGGTAGCCTTAATCATGCTCATTGGTTTGTTGGCCAAAAACGCCATCTTAATTGTGGAATTCGCCGTTCAGCGCCGAAAGGCAGGGCAGTCATTAGTTGCAGCAGCTATTGAAGCGGCAAGATTAAGGCTTCGTCCAATCATTATGACCTCGCTGGCTTTCGTATTCGGTTTATTCCCGATGAGTATAGCTACCGGTCCATCGGCACAGGGTAACCACTCCATCAGTATCGGCGCCGCCGGCGGGATGGTTTCGGGCGTAATCCTGGGCTTATTTATTATCCCGGTTCTGTTTGTCATCTTCCAGCATCTGCAGGAAAAAGTTACTGGTATCCCGGTAGCGGTGTTGATGAATGAAAACGGGCACGACAAGAAAAATGGGCAGCACGCTGCACAATTAGAAGGAGAATTGATAGCGTAATGGGAAAATAACCCTTTGTCATCCTGAGCGCAGCGAAGGATCTTCTCTACCCTGCAATAGTCACTATGCAAAGTTCGGGATGTATGTCGCAGAAGATCCTTCGCTGCGCTCAGGATGACAAAAACTAAAAGAGAAATAACAAAATGAAAAATATATTCTATAAGCTCGGTTTTATCTTAGTGATAATGAGCTCATGTACCGTTTCGAAAAACGTCGAAACACCAAAACCGGCCCTGCCAGATGCATTCAGGAATGCAGCTGTTACAGCCGATACCAGCAGCATTGCTGATATCCCGTATAAAAGTTTTTTTAACGATGCCGTTTTACAAAAACTGATAGACAGCGCTATTGTAAAAAACTACGATATGCAGATAGCCCTCAAAAATATCGAGGCATCGCAATTGCTGTTTAAGCAAACAAAGTGGAACAATGTACCCCAGGTTGATTTAAATGTTACGGCCAATTCCACCCGCCCGTCCGACAATAGTCTTGACGGCTTAAGTTTGAGCCAGGACAACATCAGCACCAAACATATTGAAGATTATTCGGCCAACGTTTCCATATCGTGGGAAGCTGATATTTGGGGCAAGATAAAAAACCAGCAAAAAAGCGCGCTGGCCGCTTACCTGCAAACTAACGAGGCCCGCAAATTTTTGCAAACCAATATAGTGGCCAGTGTGGCCCAGGGATATTATAACCTGCTGATGCTGGATGCCCAACTGGATATTGCCCAAAAGAACGTAAAGCTAAACGATAGTACGCTGCGCATTATCCGCCTGCAATTCGATGCGGGGCAGGTTACATCTTTAGCCGTTCAACAAGCCGAAGCCCAGCAGCAGGCAGCAGCACAACTGGTACCGCAGTTTGAACAAGCCACCACCATACAGGAGAACGCCCTGCAAATTTTAGCCGGTACCTTACCCGGTAAAATTGAACGGAGCGCTATACTTGATCAAATGACGTTACCTGAAAATGTGCCATCGGGACTACCGTCAACCATTATAAGCCGCCGGCCCGATGTTAAAAGTGCCGAATTGGCCCTCAACATAGCTAATGCAAAGGTAGGCATCAGCAAAGCCGAAATGTACCCCGCATTGCGTATCAGCGCACAGGGTGGCATCAACTCGTTTAAGGCCAGCGATTGGTTCAATATCCCTGCGTCGCTGTTTGGCATAGTGGCGGGCAGCGTGGTTCAGCCACTGATTGATCATAAGGAACTAAAAACCAATTACCAGGTGGCCCAGGTAGAGCGTGAGAAAACCGTGTTACAATTCCGCCAATCAGTATTAAATGCCGTGGGCGAAGTATCTGACGCTATGGTAAAAATTGAAAAGCTGAAGGCTCAACAGGCCATTGCTGCCAGCCGCGTAAACACCCTGCAAAAAGCTACCGGCAACGCTAACCTGCTGTTTAAAAACGGCATGGCCAATTACCTGGAAGTAATAACCGCCCAAAGTAACGTATTGCAGAGCGAACTTGCACTGGCATCCATCAAACGGGATGAGCTAAGCGCAGTTTCTGACCTTTATCGCGCTTTAGGCGGCGGTTGGAAATAAAAATTTTATTGTGATTTGATGTGGCCTCCGGGGATTTATTTCCGGGGGCTTTTTGTAAGGCTATCAGCAACCCCTGGTTACCCGGCACAAAAAATACGAAATTGATTGTCGTTGACTTCAGCCAACGGTTCTTATAGGGTCTTAAAAAGGCTTTAGCTGCAACAATCTAATATAATTAGCCAGGTTTAACGGCATTATTTACTGTACTGGCCATTATTTGATGCTGACGATGTGATATAAAAAAAGCGCTCTTACCGAAATAAGAACGCTGTAAAACTCATTAACACACCTCTACCCCTCTGTCAAGAGCGGCGCTTCGCGCGCAAGGCCCGCAAATGGCTAAAAATGGCCATATCAAGCCTTCCGGCTCCTGCAGCCTATGTATCTATCCTTGCGTATTTGGCATTTTTCTCAATAAACTCGCGGCGCGGGCCTACTTCGTCGCCCATTAGCATGGAGAAAGTATGATCACATTCTGCAGCATTATCAATGCTGGCACGTTTCAGGGTGCGACGGGCCGGGTCCATAGTGGTTTCCCAAAGTTGCTCGGCATTCATTTCACCTAAACCTTTGTAACGTTGTATATGTACACTATCTTCTTTGCCGGCTCCTTTTAAGCGTTGTACTGCCGCATCGCGCTGTTCATCGGTCCAGCAATATTCAAACTCCTTGCCTTTTTTCACCTGGTATAACGGCGGCGAGGCAACATAAATATATCCGTACTCAATCAGCTCTTTCATATAGCGGAAAAAGAAGGTGAGTATCAGCGTGGTAATGTGCGACCCGTCCACATCGGCATCCGTCATAATCACAATTTTGTGATAACGCAGTTTGCTCAAGTTTAAGGCTTTGTCGTCCTCGGGTGTGCCTATGCTCACGCCCAGGCCGGTAAACATGTTTTTTATTTCTTCGTTTTCGTAAATCTTATGCTCCATGGCCTTTTCCACGTTCAGGATTTTACCACGTAAAGGTAAAATAGCCTGAAACTCGCGGTCGCGGCCCTGTTTGGCGGTACCGCCCGCAGAGTCACCTTCCACCAGGTACAGTTCGCATAAAGTTGGGTCGCTGTTGGCACAATCCGAAAGCTTTCCGGGCAGGCCCGATCCGCTCATTACGCTCTTGCGTTGTACCATTTCGCGGGCCTTACGCGCAGCTGCACGGGCTGTAGCGGCCAATATTACCTTGTTCACTATAAGTCGCGCCTCTTTGGGGTTTTCCTCCAGGTAATTACCCAGTATCTCCCCTACCGCCATATCCACGGCTCCCATTACTTCGTTATTACCTAACTTGGTTTTGGTTTGCCCTTCAAACTGCGGCTCGGCAACTTTAACCGAAATTACGGCTGTTAACCCCTCGCGGAAGTCATCGCCGGTAATTTCAATCTTCATATTCTTCAGCAAGCCCGATTTATCGGCATATGCCTTTAAAGTACGGGTTAAGCCCCTGCGAAAACCGGCAACGTGTGTACCACCCTCAATAGTGTTGATGTTATTTACATACGAATGTACATTTTCTGAATAGGTATCATTGTACTGCATTGCCAGTTCAACCGGGATGCCCTGTTTCATGCCATCCACATAAATAGGTTCTGCAATCAGCGATGGCCGGGTACCGTCAAGATACTTAACAAATTCGCGTAAGCCGCCTTCTGAATAGAAGTCTTCGGTTGGGTGGGTGCCGTCTTCGTTAACATCGCGCTCGTCGGTTAACGACAAACGGATGCCTTTATTTAAAAACGACAGTTCGCGCAAGCGCGCCGCAAGCGTTTCGTACTTATATTCCGTAGTTAAAGTAAATATCTCCGCATCCGGCTTAAATATAATAGTTGTACCGCGTTTGTCGGTTTCGCCAATGGTCTTTACATCAAACAAAGGCTTCCCCTTTTCGTATTCCTGTGTCCATATGTGGCCGTCGCGATAAACTAAGGCTGTTAAATGGATGGACAATGCGTTAACGCAACTTACACCCACACCGTGCAAACCGCCCGATACCTTGTAGGTATCTTTATCGAATTTACCACCGGCGTGCAGTACAGTCATTACCACCTCCAACGCCGATTTTTTTTCTTTGGTGTGCATAGCGGTTGGAATACCGCGTCCGTTATCCGAAACTAAAATGGAATTATCTTTTTGGATTACCACCTTTATGTCGTCGCAATGACCGGCAAGGGCCTCGTCAATGGAGTTGTCAACAACTTCGTAAACCAAGTGGTGAAGGCCCTTTGAACCTGTATCGCCTATGTACATCGAGGGCCGTTTACGCACCGCCTCTAAACCCTCTAAAACCTGTATATTATCTGCTGAGTAATTTGATTTGTCCTGATTTTCTTCGCTCATATCTGGTTAAAACAATAACCTTCAAAAGTACGAAATTTAACCCGGATTAACGTTAATGTTGATAAAAATGGCACGATTTAAACACACATTGTAAAACATTAGGATACTTGCACCGAAAGTTTATCTTTGTCAAAATTTTTTTAATTAAATAATAACCACTTCTTGTGCAAGCGCGCAATAAAAACCAAAAGATCAGAATGAAAACTACGGCTTCAATTTTTACAAAAATCACTTTAAGTGTAGTACTTGCCGGGAGCTTAGCCGCCTGCAACAAACCCGCCGCAAGCGGTACAACCGCCGCAAGCACTACCGTCGCCAATAACGAAACCATTGTGTTTGTTAATCAGGACACATTATTAAGCAAATACGATTATGCTAAAGATGTAACCAAAAAGATGCAGGATAAGGGTAAAGCGGCACAAACCGATTTACAATCAAAAGGGCAGGCTTTTCAGCGTGACGTTGCCGATTATCAAAAAAATGCCAACACCATGCCTGCCGATCAGCGCCAAACGAAGGAACAACAGCTGCAACGCAAACAACAGGAACTGCAAAGTTACCAGCAAAATGCTACCGCCGAATTTCAAAATGAACAAGCAAGCGAAGGTGGCAAGGTTTATGATAAAATTGCCGATTTTGTAAAAGGATACGCTAAAGAAAAAGGATATAAACTGGTGCTTACCTATTCAAAAGCTAACCCAACCGTGTTATATGGCGATGCAACGTTAGATGTTACTGCCGATGTAACTAAAAGATTAAATGACGCTTACGCGAAAGAAAAGAAATAAATTAAATGTGCAGATTTCAAATGTGCGGATGTGCAGATGAAGATGCATTTAAAGTAAAAAACCTCAACTTTGCAGTTGAGGTTTTTTTTGTTAATAAATTTTGATGGAAGCGCAAATACACGAGGAATTTATGCGGATGGCAATTGAGCTGTCGGAATATAATATTAAACAACGCCAGGGCGGCCCATTTGGGGCGGTGATAGTAAAGGACGGCGTGTTGGTTGCTAAAAGCGCCAATAAAGTTATAGCGCAAAATGATCCTACCGCACATGCTGAAATTTCGGCCATCAGGCTGGCTTGTTCCGAACTGGGCACATACGACTTAACAGGTTGTGCAATTTACACCAGCTGCGAACCTTGCCCCATGTGCCTGGGCGCCATTTATTGGGCACGTATTAATAAAATATACTATGCCAATACCAAAGCCGATGCGGCCACAGCGGGATTTGACGATCACCTTATTTATAAAGAAATGGAATGCGCAATGGAAAATAGAAAACTTCAGTTTGTTCAGATGTTGCGGGATGAGGCCTTACCTGCCTTTAAACTTTGGGGAACCGTTTAAAAAGCATTGGCATCACCTGTAAAGGAGTTTCTTATTGTTAAAACTATAATTTTTAAATCCAACAAAAACGACCAGTTTTCAAGGTACCACACATCAGCTTCAACCCGTTGTAGCATGGCGTCTACGGTTTTGGTTTCTCCCCGCAGACCTTTAATTTGCGCCCAGCCGGTAATGCCTGGCTTCAAAAAATGCCGCACCATAAACCTGTCAATCAATTGCGAATATTGTTTGGTATGTCTTATCATGTGCGGCCTTGGCCCTACAACGCTCATATTACCTTTCAATACATTAAAAAACTGAGGCAGTTCGTCCAGGCTTGTCCGTCTTAAAAATTTACCCATACGCGTTATACGGTAATCATCGCGGGTAGCTTGTTTTTTATCAGCATCTTTATTCACCTTCATGCTGCGCAACTTATAGCATTTAAACGGCCGGTTATCACGCCCCGATCTTATCTGGGTGAAAAACACAGGTCCGCGCGATTCCAGTTTTATCAGGATAAACAGAATAGGAAAGAGCCAGCTGAAAATAAATACAATAACGAATATGGAAAACGAAAAATCAAAAAAACGCTTGATCGACCGGTTTAGCAAGTTTTCGAGTGGCTCGGTACGTACCGAGATAATAGGTATGTGCCCAAAACTCTGGATATAGGTAGGCTTTTTGGCGTAATCATAATACTCAGGTACCGATTTAAAACGGATCAGGTTTTTATCGGCATCAAACATCAATTGCTCAATGGTTGCCGTGGCCGATACGGGCAGGGTACAAAAAATTTCGTCAACCTTGTTTGTCAATACATACGAAATACAATCAGCTGTGCCACCTAAATATAAATGTGGTTCAATAGTATTATTCGGGTCATCATCAAAAAAGCCAACTGCATTATAGCCCATATCGGGGTTTTTTTGAAAATAGTTGTACAAATCCTGACCAATTCTTCCGCCACCTACAATAATGATATCCCTGGTATCAATCAGCGCTGCGCGGTCACTTTTACGGATGGTTAAAAAAATGAGCTTCCACAACCCCAATAAAAATCCAAAAAGAGCTAAAGTATAAAATAAGTATTGCCTTGTAATAAAATATGCCTCGGTGCCTATTAATATAAGGATGGTAAAACATATAAAGCTTACAAAAAGAAGATAGGTGCGGATAACTCCCCGATATGTTTTGATAGAGTCCTTATTTAAAACCTGCTCATACAGCCCGGATATATTGGCCGAGAGCAGCCATACCAAATTAAAAACCAATACAATTGGCAAATATTTCCGGTTATTAGCCCACAAAAGAGATGAATTATCGATAATAAAATAAGTAGTTAACATACTTATATTTAGTATACAATAATCAATTGCAAGATTTAATGCCTTAAAAAAAGCAGTATGTCTGTTTATCATTCAAAACCGTAGATTAAAAGTTAACACAATTACAGCAACTTTGTGCTGAAAAGCCCAATAGCTGGCTATCTAATTAACTTTTCAATAAAATAAAGAGTCAAATCTATTGTAAAATTTCATTTTTTCAATTTTATGACTGTATTATTTGCAATTTTTAAAAATGGTTATTATACTGTTTCATTCCGTTGATTTGTTTGAAGGTTGTGATGGGATGAAAGAAACAGCCTGACAGGGGATTAATATACTTGAACCATTTGTATTAAAAAACTGCTTTTCCGGAATGTATCTCCGGAAACCCTGATTTATACCTGATAAGTTTGGGCTCTTTTTTAAATAAGAAATTTGCATAATTTTAAATACTGTATCAATAAATTGTTGTTTCAATAAGGGTATAGTCAAAAATATACATTTTTATTAAAAGAAAAGAATTGTTCTTAATACGATGTGTCATCCGGTACATCGGCGCACTCTTCTTTACACCTGCAAACCAGTATTTTACAGCTAAAATCGTAATAATTTAGTAAAATAATAAAAAGCCGGATTTAGCTTTCTTTTTTAAAAAAATCATCCTTTAATTCATCAATTTCCCGCCTGTCCCTTTTGGTAGGACGTCCAGCTCCCCTATCGCGCGTTAACAATGGTGCATGGAACATTGATTTAAAAGCGTGAGTTTGCTCAACCGGTGTTACATCTTCGTAAAAGTTAATTACTGTTTTCGCATCGGCACGGCTTTCGAGCAAACCGGTAACTTTTACCACCTTTTTTTCAATTCCTTTTGATACCTGGTAAATTTCCCCAATTTTAACCTCGTGGGCAGGTTTTATATTTTGGCCATCAAGCTTTACGCGCCCGGCCTTACAAGCATCAGAAGCCAGGGTGCGGGTTTTAAAAATTCTTATCGCCCATAAATATTTGTCTATTCGTAATTTTTCTTTTTCTGGCATGGCACCGGCAAATTTACAATAGTATTTATAAATTATAACCGTAACATTAAATCAACTCAAACAATTTCCCTTAAAATTTCTTTAATTTGCCAAAAGTTTTATTTACTGATGCAAGACCTAAAAAAATTAATTGAAGACGCCTGGGAAGACAGGAACCTCCTCCGCTATATTGAATATATTACTGCTATAGAAACGGTTATCGAAAAACTGGATAAAGGCACCATTCGCGTAGCCGAAGTAATTGGCAATCGCTGGCATACTAACGACTGGATTAAAAAGGCTGTTATCCTGTATTTTCCTACACGGCAAATGGAAACCATTGAGGTTGGCCCCTTTGTTTTTCATGATAAAATGAAGCTTAAAACCGATTACGCCCAAACTGGTGTACGCGTAGTACCACATGCTATAGCCCGTTACGGTGCTCACCTTGCAAAAGGCGTTATCATGATGCCAAGCTATGTTAACATTGGCGCTTATGTTGACGAAGGCACTATGGTTGATACCTGGGCAACTGTTGGCTCATGCGCGCAAATTGGCAAGCACGTTCACCTAAGCGGTGGCGTAGGTATCGGTGGTGTTTTAGAACCCGTACAAGCTGCTCCGGTTATTATTGAAGATAATTGCTTTATTGGCTCGCGCGCCATTGTAGTAGAAGGTGTTCACCTGGAAAGCGAAGTTGTATTAGGCGCCAACGTGGTACTTACTGCATCAACTAAAATTATTGATGTTACCCACGAAAAACCTATTGAATATAAAGGCCATGTACCGGCGCGCTCGGTGGTAATCCCCGGCTCATACACCAAAAAATTCCCTGCTGGTGAGTACCAGGTACCTTGCGCTTTAATTATAGGTAAACGTAAAGAATCAACCGATAAAAAAACCTCACTGAACGATGCTTTGAGGGAAAATAATGTGGCGGTTTAGTTAGAGATCAGAGGTTGGAGATTAGTGATGAGTTAAATCATCTATTGCTATTCTCCAAACTCTAACCTCTAATCTCTTACCTCCAACCTCTCCCATGAAAATACTAATCAGATTGCCAAACTGGCTCGGAGATGTGGTGATGAGTACCGCCTTTGTTGATGCGGTAACACAGCTTTACCCCGAAGCCAGGGTTGATGTGATTATCAAAAAAGAATTAGCTCAAATAGCTTCGCTTATTCCCGGTTTACATACGATACATCCATTTTCAAAAAAAGAATATAAAGGCTTGGGCGGTGTTTACCGTTTCGGCAAGCTACTACAGGACGAAGAATACGATCTTTTTATTAATCTGCCAACTTCCATATCCTCAATGGTGATGGCCAGGGCCACCAGTGCAAAAAAACGAATTGGATTTAAGAGTCCCGGCGGCTTTTTCCTGTTATCTAACACCTATAAAAAGCCTTTAAATGTTCACCGTGTTGATGAATACGTTGCATTAATTGAGCAATTTACCGGAAAATCAGTTAACAGCAGGAAGGTGACGCTGAATGTAAATACACCATCGGCAATAAACGCAAACCGAATTTTAATTAACTTTAATTCGGAAGCTGAGTCGAGAAGGATGCCCGTTGATAAGGCAAAATCCATTATTAATTTACTCACCCGCACATTTACAGAAACTACGTTTACTTTTATAGGTGCGCCCAAAGAATCCGCCTTTGTTGAACAGTTGATAGATGGTGCAGCAAATAGTTGGCGTTTAGAAAACCTTGCCGGCAAAACTGATTTGGTGGGGCTGGTTAATTTAATGGCTTCTTCAGCCGCTATACTAACTACCGATTCGGGGCCCGCCCATTTGGCCAATAGCACCGGCGCGCCAACCATTGTTTTATTTGGCGCCGGTAATGAGCACAATACCGCCCCCTATAACCGGCAAAATTTAACGATAATCCGTTATGGCGCACTGCCTTGCGAACCCTGCGTTAAAAATACCTGCAAACTATATGGCATACCAAAATGTATGGAAATGCTGGAGGAATTACGGATTGTTGAAGCGCTGGCAACCTATTTGCCCATTTGTTAATGCACAAACCCAATGGCCGTTACTTATATGCTTCGACGGACGTTACCCGTCGCTGACAGATTGCGCCCTTTCAGAGCTTGCCGACACGTTTTATAATTTGTTGGTAAATAGCATTGCATTCTTTCAATAAATCTTTATCAAAACCACTTATTGTTTTAGCAGTTGGGCTAAACTGTTCGTATTGACCAACAGGTGCATCAATATTTAAATTTTCGAAAAGCGTAGTCACTACCTCCCTGGGCTGTCTGCAAAATGCTTCGTAACTAAAAAATATCACATTATCCGTACCCTGACTAAGCGCATATTGATAATAATTCCTCCAGTTTACCAGCCAAAAATTAATATCAGTTTTGCTATAATCAGCCATCTGGCCAAAAGTACTTTCATCACCTAAAAAGAAAGATTTTTGATTCAACCCAAATTCAAAATGCCCAAGCCAGTTCATATAGTCCAACGAAAATCTATCTTCTGACTGAATCTTACAAAAATGCTGGTGTTGCGCTAATAGCGAGGCAGCCTGTTGCAACGGTTCCCTGTACGGAATGATAATTTTAGCATCGGGCATGCACTTTTGCAGATATGGCAACCGTAAAATATTGTTGTTATTTTTTGAAAGATACCGCCCTTGTTGTGCGTTGTCTGCACTCAGTAGTACGTTATTAACATAATCTTTAAATTTATGGAGTACGCTGTTGCCGATAGGATACAATTGTAAACGATCTTTAAAGATATATTTTTCGCCGGTAAATACCTTCCAAAAAACTTCTTCAAAGGCCTCAGGGCTATCGTAACTAACCATAATCCCATCCTGATGTGCCCGCTCTCGGTATTCTACAACTGGTTTTGTAAATGTTAACCGCTTCCAGGTATTAGGCATTAACACAAATGGCATATCCCGATAGGTTAAAGATCTAAAAAGCCCTGTTTCGTGCAAATACCGCGTCAGCATGGTTGTGCCCGAGCGTGCAAGGCCGGATATAAACACAGGATTACCGCTAAAAACTTTATTTTTCTTGTTGACGACTGCGTTTTCTATATCAAATGACATTTCGGCAATTGCCGGCGATTGCAGTGCCATGCGGTGTAATAGCTGTGAAGAGAAATTATACGCTGATTTTGACATGCAATCTAACTCGGTGCAATCTCTTTGTTAAAGAATAAAATACATTTCATTCCTCTTTTTTACCTCTAAACTTCCTGATCACCATTTTAACGGGATACCAGATAATGGCAAAAAATGCCAAAAAAATTGATGTTAAAAACCCCATCACGGCTGTTATAACATCGCTCCCCAGCCCTGGCCCAATATAGCTAAGCACAATTGATGTATTGGCAATCATAAAAATCAGTTACTTCTTAAAAATGTGAATTTCTTAAATTCATCCTTACTTATAAACCTCGACCACGAAAGTGCTGCAACGGTGTGCTGATCAATCCGGTCAACATACTGCCATACAATTCCCTTTGCATTGGCCCTTAACAATCTGTTATTATTGGTTTCCTCAATAAATAAATCGCCATTAGGCAAAAAATCCGAACGCCCTTCACTTGGGGTTGCCACGTTTGCTTTTTTAAAAAACGCTGTATACGGAGTTTCGGTTTTATTGGTGCTAAAGTTAATAATATATTCATCATTGTGGCCGTTTGTCAGCCGGTCGTGTCCAAAGTCGCGCAGCACATCGTTGCCAAAAACACCTATCTTATCCAAACCAATAAAATTAACATCATGCTGGCTTAACCATGGGCCGGTTTGCAGCCATAAAACTTTATTGGTAGCTGGCCGGTACAAAAGCACTGTGCTGCGGTTTCGCAAACTAATCAGCAAGTCGCCTTTCTTCCAGTATTTACCCGGTGTTAATGCGGGCATAATATCATTAAGATGCAGCATATCGCGCTCATAAGTACCAACACCCAGCAACAAATACCGGTAGCCGTTTTCGTCTAACAGTTGCGCTACCGACTTTTGGTAAAGTAATTTACCTTCCGAAGAAACTTCCGTTAAGGCATCGTCCTTATAATTATCTAAAAAATCAGGCAAAAATGCCGATGGTTTAATTACCGATGGCGTCCAGATATTTCCATCAGCATCAAGCTCAACCGAGTGATGAAACATGCCGTTTACCGCCCATACCAATTTCGAATTTCTATCAATTTTCACCAGCGGGGATAATACACAATTAAAAACCAGAGAACCATCTGCCGAAAGTAATGGATGATAGAGGCGTATATTATGTTTATTCAACTCGGGCCAGTATTTATTTTGCTTAGCCCTTAATTTTAGCAGCTCTTCATAATTTGGCGCCCATTCATGCATCACCTTTTGATCAGATAGCCTGATTAATTTTGCTACCGACTGGTCTTTTGCTTTATCGTAGGTTGATAGTAAGACGTAATTGCTATCAATGTAGTTATTTTCCGTTTTAAGGCCGCTGATACCAGGAAACATATCGTGGCCCATAAGCGTACTTTTCTGTCCAATTTCTTTAAAACTTTCTTTTACCAAAGTTGGAAACGAGGCGGTTTTGATAATAAAACGGTCGGTTTTTGACTCAATGCGGTGCCTCCCAGTTTCAATCTTCCAAACCAGCCATCCAAATGTGAGGGTGATAATCAGCGAAAACCATAGCAGCAACAATACTAACCATAGGGGTATTTTTTTATTCATGGATACGGCTAAAAGACAAAGTTACGCAATATATTTGCACCATGCTTAAAGACGAAGTTGCCAAAGCTTTAAAAGTTTTACAGGATGGGGGCATTATTCTATACCCTACCGATACCATTTGGGGCATAGGCTGCGATGCCACCAACACCGAAGCCGTAAAAAAAATTTACAGGCTTAAACAACGTGATGAAGCCAAAAGCATGATTATTTTGCTGGATACCGAAAATAAGCTGGAGAGCTATATCAGCGATGTAAACCCATTAGCGTATGATTTAATTGAATATGCCGAAAACCCATTGACGTTGGTAATGCCCGGTGCCAAAAACATATCACCGGCCCTTATCAGCAATGATGGCAGCGTTGGTATACGTGTAGCCAAACATCCGTTTTGTGAGCAATTGATACAACGTCTGCGCAAGCCCCTGGTATCCACATCGGCAAACATTAGCGGAAGCCCCTCGCCACAATATTTTTCGCAAATACAAGCCGAAATAATAAATGGAGTTGATTATGTAGTTGATATTGATCAACATGATATGGAAATAAAAAATCCGTCGACCATTATGAAATTAGCACCGGATGGCAGGTTTGAGTTTATCAGGAGATAGAGGTTGGAGATTAGAGGTTAGAGGTTAGAGGTTAGAGGTTAGAGAATAGAAAAAACAATAACTCGGTATAATCGCAAAAAAATCACTGTAATCAATCTTTAATCGGTGTAATCACAAAAAAATAAAATCACCGTAATCATTCTTCAATCGGTGTAATCCCCCAATAATATGAAGCAGCATCTGCAACATCCAATATTTTCTATTATATCAAGGCTGGTTGCCGAACAAAATTTACAGGTTTATGCCATTGGCGGTTTTGTACGCGATTTGTTTTTAAACCGGCCTTCAAAGGATATTGATATTGTTGTGCTTGGCGATGGGATACCCTTTGCCGAAAGCGTTGGCCGCAAATTAAAAGTAAAAGTATCCGTATTTAAAAACTTCGGCACTGCTTCGCTAAAATACAACGACCTGGAACTGGAATTTGTAGGCGCCCGCAAAGAATCGTACCGCCGCGATTCACGAAAACCGATAGTAGAAAACGGAACGCTCGACGATGACCAGAAACGCCGCGATTTCACTATCAATGCGCTGGCTGTCTCGCTACATCCCGATACATTTGGCGATCTGTTAGACCCATTTAACGGCATTGCCGATATGGAACAAAAACTAATCAGAACTCCGCTAAACCCTGTTGAAACTTTTTCGGACGATCCGTTGCGGATGATGCGCGCCATTCGCTTTGCAACCCAGTTAAATTTCAGGATTGATGGTATTGCTGTAGCTGCCATAAAAAGTACCGCGCAACGGATCAGCATCATATCCCAGGAGCGGATAACTGATGAGTTGAACAAAATCATCTTATCACCGGTACCTTCCATTGGTTTTAATTATTTGTTTGATACCGGTTTGCTACACCTCATATTTCCGCAGATGACTGCCCTGTACGGAGTGGAAATTATTAACGGTAAAGGACATAAGGATAATTTTTACCATACGCTGCAGGTTTTGGATAATATTTGCGAAACTACCGGCGACCTTTGGCTGCGCTGGGCAGCAATTTTGCATGATATTGCCAAACCGGCTACTAAAGCCTTTGAACCTGGCCACGGCTGGACGTTTCACGGTCACGAAGACCGTGGCGCACGCATGGTGCCTAAAATATTTACCCAGCTAAAACTACCACTTAACGAGAAGATGAAGTTTGTGCAAAAAATGGTGCAGTTGCATTTGCGGCCCATTGTTTTGGCACAATCTATAGTAACTGATTCGGCCGTGCGCAGGCTATTATTTGAAGCCGGCGAAGACATTGATAGCCTGATGTTGTTGTGCAAAGCAGACATCACTACCAAAAATGAATATAAAGTAAAAAAATATCGTAACAATTTTGAGCTTGTTCAACAAAAATTAAAGGATGTTGAAGAGCGAGATAACCTGCGCAACTGGCAGCCGCCGGTAACTGGTATTGATATTATGGAACTTTTCGGCTTAAAAGAGGGAAGAGAAGTGGGTATTATTAAAAATCAGATACGCGAAGCGATACTGGAGGGCGAAATTCCGAACGAACGGGAAGCCGCAATGGCCTTTACCATCGCCAAAGGCCAGGAAATTGGCTTAAAAGTTGTGGGGAAGGAATGAAATTTCGGATTTCGATTTCGGATTTATTTGTTTGGCCTGTAATTTTTAGGACCTGGAGACGAATAGATTGCCTGCTTTCAAACTCAGCAATCGAAACTCCGAAATAAAAGTAAATCCAAAATCGAACATCCGAAATCCGAAATTCACCAAAACATTATTATTTTTGTAAAAATCTACTAAAAAATGGCACTATACAGATTCAGGATTACTTTCGAAGACTATGACGATGTGATTCGTGAGATTGATGTGAAATCAAATCAAACATTCGAAGATCTTCACCGGGCAATCCATCAGTCAACAGGCTATAACTCGGAGTATCCTTCATCATTCTACATCAGTAACGACCAATGGATGAAAGGCGAAGAAATTACCTATTTGCCTAATCAAAAAAGGATTAGCCGCGGGGTGCCATTGATGGATAAAGTAAAGCTGCTAAGCTATATTGATGATCCACATCAAAAATTTTATTATACTTTCAATTTCGACCGTCCATTTGATTTCCATGTGGAGCTAATGAAGATTATACTGGACGATGCGCCAGGAGTATCTTATCCTGCAGTTATAAAATCGGTAGGCGAAGCGCCAAAACAATTTGGCAACGTAATTACACCACCACCCACAGCGGCAGGGGTTGATGATTTTGATTTCCTGAACGAATTAGCGTTGGACGAAGAAGATACCGACGATTTTTCGGAAGTTAACGAAAGCGGCGAAATACTGGAGAAGAAACCGGACGACGAAGAGGAAGACGAATTCAGCGCCGAATTTTCTGACGACGATGCTTTTGGCGACGATGAGAAGATGTCGGCCGAGGACGATTTTTAAGCAGTTCGTAGTTGATGGTTCATAGTTCATAGCCGAAAAGTTCATAGATCATAGTTCATGGTTCATGGCATAGAAAGTGCTCACTGCTATGGACTATCATCTATAAACGTCTTTGAACCATGAACTATGAACCATGAACTCCCCACGCTAATCGTAATTGCCGGCCCTACAGCTGTTGGCAAAACAGCGGCGGCTATTGAATTGGCTAAGCACTATAAAACCGTTATCATCTCGGCCGACTCGAGGCAGTTTTATCGCGAAATGTCTATTGGTACGGCAAAACCATCAGACGAGGAATTGGCAGCAGCACCGCATTACTTTATCAATTCGCATTCTATAACCGAACCATTTTCGGTGGGTGATTTTGAAAAACAGTGCCTGCAATTGCTGAGTGAGCTTTTCCTAATCCACGACAAAGTAATTATGGTTGGTGGTTCAGGCCTGTACATCAAAGCTGTATGCGAAGGCTTTGATGATTTGCCGACAGCCGACGCCGGTGTTAGAGAAAAGTTAAATATCGAGCTTGCCGAAAATGGCATCGTCTTCTTGCAGGAAAAACTAAAAATCGCCGACCCTGAGTATTACGATCAGGTAGATATTAATAACCCTCAACGCATTATCCGGGCTTTGGAGGTATTTGAAAGCACGGGCAATCCTTTTTCATCTTATCACAAAGCGGCCGCTAATCAACGCCCCTTTAATGTTGTAAAACTGGCGTTAACCATGGACAGGGCCGCACTTTACGAGCGTATTAATTTGCGCGTTGACGAAATGGTGAAACAAGGCCTGGTTAAAGAGGTGCGCTCACTCCTTCCCTATCGGCATTTAAATGCGCTTAACACCGTTGGCTACAGCGAACTATTTGACTACTTTGACGGTAAAACCAGCCTGGAAACGGCGATAGAACTTATTAAACAAAACACACGGCGCTTCGCGAAACGACAGCTAACCTGGTTTAGAAAAGACAAGGAAATACGATGGTTAGAGGCTGGGGAAATTTCGGATTTCGAAATTTGGATTTCGGATTTATTTGCCTGAACCATGATTTTTAGAAGTTAAGGATTGCCACGATGTTAGCAATCAATTCCTGCTATCCTTTAATCTTTTAATCAAGCAAATCATGGTTCAGACAATCGCAAATCCTAAGAAAGCAATGTTTCCAAATATGCGCCGTACCCGCTTTTAATGTACTTGGCAACCAGCACTTTTAATTGCTCTGCATCAATAAATCCGCGGCGGTAAGCTACTTCTTCAATACATCCTATTTTTGTAGCCTGCCGTTTTTCAATTACGCGCACATACTCCGAGGCATCGCTTAATGAATCAAATGTGCCGGTATCCAGCCAGGCAGTACCTCTGTCCATTAAGCCAACATGCAGATTGCCTTGCTCCAGGTAATACTTATTTACATCGGTAATTTCATATTCGCCCCTGGCAGATGGTTTTAGGTTTTTGGCAATTTCAATTACGGTGTTATCATAAAAATAAAGCCCCGGCACCGCATAAGTTGATTTGGGTTTAACAGGCTTTTCTTCAATCGAAATCGCTTTAAATTCACTGTCAAATTCAACAACGCCATAGCGCTCGGGGTCGGCAACTGGATAAGCAAAAATGGCAGCTCCATCTACATTATTAAAACTGCGGATTAGTTCGCTAAAGCCGCTGCCATAAAATATATTATCACCCAATATCAGTGCAACTTTATCATTACCAATAAATTTTTCGCCTATTACAAAGGCCTGAGCCAATCCGTTTGGCTTTTCCTGTATGGCATATTCAAAGGTGCATCCCAGTTCCTTGCCATCGCCTAAAAGACGCTTAAAGCTTTCATTATCTTCGGCTGTAGTAATAATTAAAACTTCCCTTATATCAGCCAGCATTAAAACTGATAGCGGGTAATAAATCATCGGTTTATCATAAATAGGCATTAACTGCTTACTTATCGCCCTGGTTATAGGATAAAGCCGGGTACCCGAGCCACCGGCCAAAATAATTCCTTTCATAGCTGTGCGTTAATTGTTGTTTTTTAGCTTATTAATGCAAGTTATCAAACTATCGCGCCAATAAGGAATTTCTATGCCAAATGTTTTCTTTATTTTGCTTTTATCCATTACTGAATAAGCAGGGCGCGTTGCCTTTGTAGGGTATTCATCTGTACGTAGTGGAATAGTTTTCACAGCCGTACCCGAAATATCAAATATAGCCTTTGCAAAATCATACCACGAAGTTACCCCTTCATTACTGTAATGATAAATGCCATAATTGGTACTACCACTGTTAATGATATGCAATATACAGGCAGCCAGATCAATAGCATAGGTGGGTGTACCTACCTGATCGGCAATAACCCGCATCTCGTCTTTTTCGGCGCCAAGCCTTAGCATGGTTTTAACAAAGTTATTCGCATATTCGGAGTATAACCAGCCGGTACGCAGTATGAAATATTTTTGCAATAAAGCTACTACAGCATTTTCTCCATCCAATTTGGTTTCTCCGTAAACACTTATCGGAGCCGCCTCATCTTCTTCCGTAAGCGGTTTAGCCTTATCCCCCTTAAAAACAAAATCAGTTGATATATGGATAAGTGTTGACCCATTTTCGGCACAAAGCCTGCACAAATTTTCAACGCCGGTTTTATTTATTTTTAACGCCAGATCGTACTCATCTTCGGCCTTATCTACTGCAGTGTAAGCGGCGCAATTAATACTAAAGGCTGGTTTATAGTTGTCAAAAACCTTTTTCAGCGCATCTACATCAAGGATGTTGGCCTCCGCTTCTGGCGGGAAATAAATAGAAGTCATCCCTTCCTTCTCTGCCAGATGCCTGAAACATTGTCCCAGCTGCCCTGACGCACCAAAAACTACTATATTTTGCATATTTCTTTTTTTTGAAGATGGGTAACTTCTAAACTTAGTGGTTCTATAACGGATTGGATGGGTACTTAATCACCCCCCATTATTTTCTACTCTGCGTACGTTGTGCCTCATCTGTAATCTCTGTGGTTAATTTCAACCATACAGAACGTCATAAAGCCAACTTAGTGCTGCTTAATATTATTTGATCTTCGACAGAAAATCATGATAAGCCAGGCCTATTCCTTCTTCCAGCTCAATGGTGTGTTTCCATCCTTTGCTATGAAGTTTCGAAACATCCATTAATTTTCGCGGTGTACCGTCTGGTTTCGAGCTGTCAAATTCTATTTCACCTGTATACCCCACAACTTTCTTCACCAATAAGGCCAGGTCTTTAATGGATATGTCCTCGCCGGTACCAATATTTACCAACCCAGGTTCATCATAATTCTGCATCAAATAATAGCAGGCTTCCGCTAAATCATCTGCAAATAAAAACTCCCGTTTGGGCGATCCTGTTCCCCAAATGGTAACTGATGGTGTATTTTGTTCTTTGGCTTCATGAAACCTGCGGATTAAGGCCGGTAATACGTGCGAGTTTTGCGGATGATAATTATCATTATACCCATACAAGTTAGTAGGCATTACCGATATAAAATTACAGCCATACTGATCGCGGTAGGCATCGCACATTTTAATACCGGCAATTTTTGCTATCGCATAAGGTTCGTTGGTTGATTCAAGCAAGCCCGTTAACAAGTATTCTTCTTTTAAAGGCTGGGGGGCCATTTTAGGATAGATACAGCTCGATCCCAAAAACATTAGTTTTTTTACGCCGTTTAAGTAAGCATTATGGATTATATTATTCTGTATTTGCAAATTATCATACAAAAATTCGGCGCGATAAGTATTATTGGCAACAATCCCTCCTACTTTGGCGGCCGCTAAAAACACATAATCGGGCTTTTCAGCGGCAAAAAAATCCATTACCTGCTGTTGGTTCCGCAGGTCGAGCGTATCTGAAGTGCGGGTAACAAAATTATTAAAGCCTTCTTTTACCAGCTTTCGCCAAATAGCCGAGCCCACCATTCCACGGTGACCCGCGATATATATTTTCGCGCTTTTTTCCATAATTCCAAATAATAATAAACGGTATTATTTAACAATTTGTTAAAGCTATACCTCCAATATTTTTTTGTGCAAATATGCAACTTTGCCGATAGCAAATGACTAAAAAATTATGATTATTAACCGTAAAGTAATCATCTAAAATTAAAAAAGAAAGAACGCATCCCTCATACCATGCGCGGCGTATTGCCGATTTTCGATTTCATTTCATTAACGTAATTTTTTTGTTACATTTACCGAACAAACAGCACGCAAAACCGCGTATTAATACCCCACCGATATGCCGACAAAAAAAGAACTCCGCTGCCGCAAATGCCAAAAAGAATACAGTTATAGGCTGTCCCGAAATTGGTTCATAAAAAACGTCTTATTTTTTCTACCACTACGTCATTACTTTTGTTCATACTGTAAACGAGGCAGATACATTTGGATTAACGAATAATTGTTTGCGCCCGTTTTTTTTAATGCCATAAAGTGGTTAAAATTGTAAAATGGCCACATCAAACAAGCGGGTTTTAATTTACAGGCTCGGCAGCCTTGGTGATACGGTAGTTGCGCTACCTGCTTTTCACAAAATACGCGATACTTTCCCCGATGCTGATATTACACTTTTAACCAATCATCCGGTAGCGCAAAAGGCCGCTCCATTAGAAAGCGTTTTAGGAAGGGGTTATTTTTTTAATAGTGCCGTTAATTACCCTATCGGGACGCGGGATATGCGCGTGCTTTATGCCCTTAACAGGCATATCCGCTCGCTAAATATCGATGTGTTAATTTACCTTACCAGCGCCCGGAAATCAAAAACTGCGTTGGCATCCAGGTTAGCGGTACTTCGCGATGAGTGGTTTTTCCGGTTGGCCGGGATAAAAAAGATAATCGGATTACCCAAAGGCAACGAGGATTTTGAAGTTTGCTTTGATCCTAATACCCAGCGGTTTGAATGGGAGGCCCAAAGGCTCGTCCGGCGGCTCCAGCTTTTAGGCGCTATTCCGCTCGAAGAAGATCACTATTGGGATCTTCATTTAAGCAACGAAGAATTGGAAACAGCAAAGGAGGTGCTGAGACCCTGCGAAGCTGAAAAACCCATTTTTGTAATTAGCACTGGTACCAAAAGGCAGGCAAACGATTGGGAAGAGCATAACTGGCTGCAATTACTTGAGCAGTTACAAACAGTTTTAACCGGATGGCAACTGGTAATAATTGGCGCAAATGAAGAAGCGGCACGAGCCCATAAATGCCTCGGCGCCTGGGGTGGAGCTGGTATTAACTTATGCGGGAAGACCGCACCCAGGGTTTCGGCTGCAATTTTAAAACAGGGGCAGGTTTTTATAGGGCATGATAGCGGCCCCATGCATTTGGCTGCTTGTGTTGGCACGCCATGCGTAGCTATTTTCTCGGCCCGCAATTTCCCGGGGCAATGGTATCCAAGAGGAAATTTCAATAAGATTATATACCACCAAACTGATTGCGCAGGCTGCGGATTGGAAACCTGCATAGTTCAACAAAAAAAATGCATATTATCAATAACTGTAGCCGACGTGAAAAACGCCGTAATGGAAATTGTAGACAACAAATTGAAAACTTACTATAAATGAAAATATTGCACATCATTGGCAGCATGGACCCTGTTAGCGGCGGCCCCTGCCAGGGAATCCGCAATAGTAACCCCGAGATGGTACGTTTAGGATCGAGCCGTGAGGTGGTTAGCCTTGATGACCCTAAGGCGGCTTTTTTGGGCTCTGATGATTTTCCTATTCATCCCTTGGGGCCTGCTAAGGGAATGTGGCAATATACTGCCAAGTTAAAACCCTGGCTTATTGCAAACCTTAACCGGTTTGACGTAGTTATTATCAACGGGCTTTGGATATATTCAAGTTATGCGGGTTGGAAAGTTTTAAGGTTATTAAAAAAGCAAAACCTTAAACAACAAAACAGCACAACAAAAATCCCCAAGCTTTTTGTTATGCCTCATGGCATGCTCGATCCATATTTCCAACGTATTGCCGGCCGAAAGTTAAAGGCTATCCGAAATTGGCTTTACTGGCTATTCATAGAAAAGAATGTTGTAAATGATGCCGACGGAATTTTATTTACCTGCGAAACGGAACTGCAACTGGCGCGCAAAACGTTTAATTCATACAACCCTCAAAAAGAAATTAATGTAGGTTATGGTATTTTGCCACCGCCCAATTTTTCGGAGAACATGCTTACTGCTTTTTCAGAAAAATGCCCCGGGCTAAATGGGCAGCCTTATTTCCTTTTTTTTAGCCGCATTCACCAAAAAAAAGGAGTCGATTTGCTGATTAACGCCTATTTGGCATTAACCAGGGAAGCCATACGCGAAAATAAAAATATCCCACGGCTGGTTATAGCCGGACCCGGCTTAAATACAACGTTTGGCAAAAAAATGCTAAAACTTGTAAATGCTTATCCCGAACTTCATGATGCCGTATTGTTTACCGGTATGCTTACCGGTAACGCAAAGTGGGGGGCTTTATATGGTTGCGATGCATTTGTTTTACCAAGCCATCAGGAAAACTTCGGCATTGCTGTTGTTGAAGCTATGGCGTGTCAAAAACCGGTACTCATTTCAAATCAGATCAATATCTGGATAGAAATTAAGGAAGGCGGCGGCGGTATTGTGGTTCCGGATTCAATTGAAGGCACAAAAAGCATGCTTACACACTGGTTAAAGTTAACAGCCGCCGAAAGAAAACAAATGGGTATTCAGGCACTAAATGTTTTTCAAAATTACTTTCATATCGAGCCTACTTCTGCGTCTTTTTTAAAGGCAATAAACGGATAAAAAAATAGGGGTATTAATGGTTTGATATTAAGTTATATAACATTGAATTTATAGTGCATAATTGACATACTATTTTAAAATATAAAACAAACTGTATTAAAAATTACCATAAGTTTATTAATATTGTTTTTTATTTGAAAATATTAAAATAGTTCCGGTCTGTTATTGCTAATGATTAATCAGGATACTCATACGGGGCCATCATTTTCACTTCGTAACCGAATTGCCCGTTTTATATGGAAAATTGCCGGGTTGTTGCTTTTTCGCTTCTCGCCGCAGGTATTGCACGGCTGGCGTTCATTTTTGCTGCGCTGTTTCGGGGCAAAGGTCGAAAAAGGGGTGCATGTGTATCCGGGAGTTAAAATATGGGCTCCCTGGAATCTTGTTTTGGGCGAACAATGCGGAGTAGCTAATGGGGTTATTTTGTATTCGCAAGGGAAAATTTCTATCGGCCGCAGGTCGGTAATATCGCAGGGGGTAAATGTTTGTGCCGGCACGCATGATTATACCAAACCTGGCTTCCCGTTAATAACTATGCCCATTACTATAGGTGATGAGGTGTGGATCGCTGCCGAAGCATTTGTTCATCCGGGCGTAACCATTGCCGACGGTTGCGTTATTGGCGCAAGGTCCGTAGTGGTTGATGACATGCCCGAATGGATGGTTTGCACGGGACACCCCTGTAAACCCATAAAAACGCGAAAAATGGAACATAACGCCGAATAAAATGTGTGTTTGTGAAAATTTAACTATTGCCATTCCGGCGCTTAACGAGGAAAAAAACATAGCGGGTTGCCTGCAGGCAATAGGTGGCAATTTTGCCAGGCAAGTAGTAATAATTGACTCGGGCAGTACGGATAATACCAGGGCTATAGCTGCGGGGTTTGGCGCAAAAGTTATTGACTTTAGCTGGAACGGAAAGTTCCCAAAAAAGCGCAACTGGTTTTTGCAGCACCATAGGCCGCTAACCCAATGGGTGCTATTTTTGGATGCTGATGAATACCTGACGGATGATTTTAAGAAAGAATTGTGCGAGGCAATTAAACATGACGATAAAGCTGGTTACTGGCTAAATTATACCATTTATTTTATGGGGAAACCGTTGCGTGGCGGATATCCTTTACGTAAACTGGCGCTTTTTAAGGTAGGCGCGGGTACCTACGAAAGAATTGACGAGGACCAATGGAGTAAACTCGATATGGAAATACACGAGCACCCTGTAATTGACGGCAAAGTGGGATTAATCAGAAGCAAAATTGATCATCGCGATTTCCAGGGTATAGCCCACTATGTTAACAAGCACAATGAATATTCTGACTGGGAAGCCAGGCGGTATTTTAAAATAATAGAACAAAAAAAAAACAATGCCGGCTGGACATGGAAGCAAAAGTTAAAATACCGCCTGATGCGCAGCCCTTTAATGAGTATTATTTATTTTGCAGGTAGCTACATTTTTATGGGAGGCTTTTTGGATGGCTCGCGGGGACTGGCTTTTTCCATTTTAAAAACATCTTATTTTACACAGATATACTGCAAAATCAAAGAAAACGAGTTGAAGTGAATTATTATTATATAAAAAATTAAAGGCATATTAATATGTAATTCATAAAAAAATTCGTTAGTTTATGCCAAATAACTAAAATTATTGATTATTATCATTTAATATAGCAAACAGGGCCTTTACTTTATTGTTAAAGTGAAGCACGTGCATTACAATATGAAACCCAAAAAAATTCTTTTAATCGCTCACAACTTTTCGCCTGAACTGGTAGGTATGGGTAAGTATAATGGCGAAATGATTAGTTGGCTAACCAATCACGGGTATGATTGTACTGTAATAACCACGTTTCCGTATTATCCGTTTTGGAAAGTGCAGGCGCCTTATAAAAATTTATGGTATAAAAAGGAAGTGATTCAAAATCCCGACCTTAAAACCACGTTAACTATCTATCGTTGTCCTTCGTATATCCCAAAAGATCCTACCGGCAAGCAACGTACCATACAGGATTTTTCGTTTTGGGTATCCAAATTTTTTATCGTTTTTAAATTTATAGTAACTAATAAAAAATACGATCTCATCATCACCATCGCCCCGCCGTTCCATTTGGCCTACCTGGGGTTAATGTTACGAAAAATAACTGGTGGCAAATTGCTGTATCATGTTCAGGATTTGCAAATTGAAGCCGCACGCGATCTGAAATTATTCTCGAACAAAAAGATACTGGCTGGTTTATTTAAAACCGAATTAAATATTTTGCGAAGTGCCGATTATGTTAGCAGCATATCGCGCGGGATGATAAAAAAAATACAGGCTAAAGTAAACCGGGAGATTGTGTTTTTCCCAAACTGGGCCGATACCGATTACTTTTCACCTCTGCCTTCTCGCGAATTGTTGAAATTAAAATGGGGCTATAATGCCGACGATATTATATACCTGTATTCGGGCGCTATTGGAGTTAAGCAGGGGCTTGAAGGCCTTTTACTTACTGCCGAACAACTAAAGCATCAGGAAAATATTAAATTCATCATCTGTTCTTCGGGCCCTTATATGGACTTGCTGGTTGAACGGGCAAAAAAAAGCGGGCTAACCAACGTGGCTTTTTTACCGGTGCAGGCCAAAGAAACTTTCAACGAGTTTTTAAATATGGCCGATTTGCATTTGGTAGTACAAAAAGCAAACGCCGGCGATTTGGTGATGCCATCAAAACTTACTACTATATTGGCCGTAGGCGGTGTAAGTATCATTACTGCATCTAAAGGCACCTCGCTTTATCACATGGTGAATGAGTACGATTTTGGGTATATTGTTGAACCCGGCAACCAGGAGCTGCTAACCAAACAAATACTCGAAATAAAACTAAATGGCCAACTGGAAGCTAAACGCGAGAATGCACGCAATTACGCTACCAAGTACCTCAACGTTGATAAAGTGATGAATGGCTTTGTAAATAAGGTTTTGAACGAAGGAGAGTGAGTAGTTGGTTGATTGAGTTGGATTAGGTTGAGTAAGTTGGATTAAGTTTCCAAAATGCCTAAAGTACGGTTAATCCAACCCAATCAACTTACTCAACCTAATCCAACTCGGTCAACTTAATCCAACTCCCCGCTATTTCCGCAACCGTAAATCACTCACAACCGGATAGTGGTCTGACAGTTTTTTTGCAATGGCTCGGTAGCTTTTCACCTCAAATTGGCGGCTGGCAAAAATATAATCGATCTGAAAATTCGGAAAATCGCCAAAATAAGTAATGCCTAAACCGCTGCCTTTTTCAACAAACGTATTCTTTATGCCTTTACCCATTTGGCTAACGGTAAAGGATATCGGTGTATCATTAAAATCGCCGGCAACAATATAAGGGTATGGGCATTTGCTCATATGTTGCTTTACCAATAGCACCTGGTAACTTCGTTTAATAAAAGCATCCTTTAATTTGCGGCCAATAATTTTCGACTCGTGCAGGCTTACCTTTCCACGGTGGGTCAGATCTTTTATATACTGATGGTCTTTATCATCAATTTTTGTTGATTGCAAATGGAGGCAGTACATTCTGAAAATATAATCTCCCTTTTTAATATCGGCAAAAATGGCCTGCGGCTCCTTCGGGTCATCAGGCGAGGAAATTACACCACGGTTTATGATGGGGAATTTTGAAAATATAGCTACGCCAGTCGAATCCCATTGCGTATAATCATAAGGCTTAAAATAGTGATAATCTGTTTTTGTAATTTTTCGCAATGCAGCATAAATGGGCGCCTGCGTGTCTATATTTTCATAAAATTCTTCCAGGTTAATAACATCAGGCTGCTGACCATCAATCAACGCCATCACACCGTCCTGTATCGATTGCTGATTCGGCCTGTCAAAGCCCCCAAAGCCATGAACATTATATTGTATCACTCTGATATCCCGCAGGGATAACCCTTTATTTACAGCTCCCGGCATGCGGAAACCAAAATTTGCCATTATTATTTTAAAGCCAATTAAGATGCAGGCTGCCGGTATAATTGCCAACAGCCTGCGCCTGATAAGCCAATAAATAAAAAACAACGCATTTACCAATAATAAAAATGGATAAATAAGCCCCAGAAATGCAATTACCCAATAATGCTGCGGATCGGCATAAGGCGCCAGGTAGCTCAACAATAATGCGGCCGACAGAATGCAGTTAACAACAAAAACGCACTTGTCAAAAACAGGAAGCTTTTTGCGGGCTTTTACAATCATTGCAAATGGTGTGATTAGTTAAGTCTTAAATCGCTGATGATTGGTTTATGGTCCGACAGCTTTTTATCTATCGTCTCGTAATTCAATACATCAAATTGCGGGCTGGTTAAAATATAATCAATATGCAGCTTAGGGAAATTACTATAATAAGTAATCCCAAAACCGCTGCCTTTTTCTATAAATGCATTCTTTAGCCCCTTACTTATTTTATTAACGGAGTATGAATTAGGCGTATCGTTAAAGTCGCCTGCGATAATATAAGGATATGGACATTGCTCGGTATGCTGTTTAATGAGTGCTACCTGTTGGCTTCGCAACTGAAAAGCCGATTTTAATTTGCTTTCAATAAATAACAGCTTGCTAAAGCTCAGCCCGCCGCCGCTTAAATACTTCCGTTTTTCTTCATCTTTTATTTTTACGGCCGCTAAATGCACACAATATATCCGGATAATTTGGCTTTGATATTTAACATCTACAAATATTGTAAGGTTATTAATGATACCTGGTGTAGCAACCACCCCCGAGTCAACAATAGGAAATTTGGTAAAAATAGCCGTTCCTTTTGGCCCCCATTTGTTCTCGTTAAATGGTTTAAAGTAATAATAATCAGACTTTAATGCCTTTTTTATAGAATCAATAATGGCGCCTTTATCTGCTTTTAACGAATAAAACTCTTCCATATTAACTATATCTGGTTGCTTATCTTTAATTATTTGCACAATGTTGGCTTTTGCATAATGCACTTCATCATTATCATATTTATCTACCCGGCCAAAAAACTCATGAACGTTGTATTCCATCATCCTGATACCTGCGGGCGAAGCCTTTTCCCCGCTTTTTGCACCCGAAAAACGAAAACCGAAATTAGCAGTCAACGCAAAAAAGCCAAGTGCAATACTAATCATTGAAATAAGGAAGTGGTTTTTACGCCGCAACAACCAATAGGCCAGCATTAAAATATTGGTGAGTAATAAAACCTGGTAACCAAAGCCTAAAATGGCAATTGCGGGCCAGCTTACCGGCGATACAAATGGTGCAAGATAACTTAACAGCAGTGCGCATGCAGATATGATATTGAAAGTGAGGACGATCTTGTCGAAAACGCTTAGCTTGTTTTTACTTTTAAAAATCATATCTTCAAATAACAATCCAGGGGTAAATTTAAAATTTATTAAAAGTAAGAAACTATTTAAAATTTGGTGGATTTATACCTGAATCTTTCGTCCGAAGGCCCAATTTTTTGATAATCTTACCTATATTTACAAGGTAGTTGATAAAAAATATGGTTTAACAATAATTTTGGTAACAGATAATAAATTATGACAATTGGGCTTAAATCATTGCGCTGTTTAATATTATCGAACTATTTACTTCTTCTGTGAACTAATAACTTATAAAAATCTCAACAATGAATTTCGTAAAAAAAATTGACCTGTTTTATATTGTTACCTTCCTTTTTATATTGATATCAGCAAATGCCAGTTTTTTATCAGCAAACGACATTTGGTGGGGACTGGATATTATATTAATGCTTGTAATAGCACTGGAGCAACGGTTATTTACCAGAAAAGAGCTTAATTATTTCGCAACTTTTGCCGCCATTTACTTGATTTTTATGGCAGGCCGCGATTTGATAGTTAATGCTTTAGGACTGGAGTATCTATTGAGCGATGTGCTTTTCCTTTTTAAATTGATATTGATGAGTTATCTTTTTTGTGTTATACTAAAAGATAAAGCAGCTGCTTACATTGTTAAAATAATAACACAGTTAACCGTTCTCTCGTTCTTTTTTTACTTTTTTCAATTGGTTGGCCTGGGCGATTATATCTATACGTTTTCAAATTCGCTGCACTTACCATCTGCTAACTCTATTCCGGGGTACACCAACTTTGTGTTCTTCACCTTTGTAAAAGGCTTTCACGATTATCGTAATTCGGGCTTTGCCTGGGAACCTGGCGCCTTTGGGGGTTTCCTCATTATTGCCATGCTTCTCAATTTCTTTTTAAACAGGTTCACCTTCGATAAAAAAGCAGTGATTTTATTAATCGGTATTATTACTACTGCATCCACTACCGATTATCTGGCTTTAATATTTGTTTTATTCCTGGCTTACCGCTACCGTATACAACGGCTTAATTTTTGGTCCATCTTGCTTATAGGTCTTTTTATTAGTTTGGTTGTATTTATTCCATTTTTGGGCGATAAAATAAAGGATCATTACTACGAAGATTTGCAGGATTTAAATCGCTTAAAGTTTCTGGACATTTATTATAAACACAATAAAATGCAAATACCACTCGATAGGTTTTCGAGTATGGTTATCATTTACAAAACCTTTTTCCTGCAATTAATTTTAGGTATCAGCAATAAATACGACATCGTTTTAAATCGCCTTAGCAAGGCAAATATCAATATATCCAATGGGGTTTTTGATTTTATGGCTAAGTTTGGTTTAATAGGCCTGTACTATTTATTGCAGCGTTACGTAAAGTTTTGTTATGCTTTTGTACGCCGTATCGAGTACGTATTTTATTGCATTATTATTTTCATGGTTTTAGGCTTTGGCGAACCGCTATTGGTTCTTCCTATAGTGCTGATGTTTATCTTCATTAACCGCAGACAGCGAAACTTTAAAAAACGAATAAAAGGCATGCCCGAAATATTTGAGGATGAAGGAGAGGAGAGTGAACAACCCACATCGCGCAAATACAGTGCACTGAGGGCCGAGTTAGCCAAGTTTAAGAAAGCTGAATAACATCTTCTATGGCCAAAGTTGGATTAGTTACCGTTTTATATAAAAGTGATGATGTGCTCCATGATTTCTTTAAAAGCTTGTCAATACAAACGTTCGGCGATTATCACTTATATCTGATTGACAATTCGCCATCAGCCGAAACGGATAGTTTAATTGCCGTATTACTTAAAAAATATCCTGTAAGCGCATACACACATATAAAAAATCCGCAAAACTTTGGTGTGGCAAAAGGCAATAACCAGGGTATCGAACTATCGTTGCAAAACAACGCAGATTTTGTTCTGCTTTTAAATAACGACATTGATTTCGTCCAACAATTGCTGCTGGAAGAAATGCTGAATTGTGCTGAGAAAAGAAATGAGGATATTGTTATTCCCAAGATACTATACCATGGCACGCGCAAAATATGGATGGCCGGCGGTAAATTTATTCACTATAAGGGCACATCAGCAACTTACGGCGATATGCAGGAGGATGCCGAGGCTTATAATAAACCGGGATATGTTGATTACGCCCCTACCTGTTTTATGCTGATTAGTCGTAACGTGTTTAACACCATCGGCCTGATGGACGAAAAATACTTTGTTTATTATGATGATAACGATTTTGTGATAAGGGCGATAAACAACGGATTTAAAATTTATTTTTTACCCCAAATTGAAGTATTCCATAAAGTTTCCTTCAGCACCGGCGGTTCTGAGTCCTTATTTTCTATCTATTATCTAAATCGCAACAGGGTTTATTTTATCCGGAAAAATTATACGTTCCCAATAAAACAAATTGCATTAAGCCACGCCCTGCTAACCAAAGCAATAAGGTATTTTATTTTTTACGGCAAGGATAAAAAACGGGAATTATTAAAAGCTTTTAAAGATGGTTTCGCCATGGATTTAATTAACTAATTATTATTTGGTATAAATAACCTGATGAATAAAAATGTGCTAATTACAGGCGGCTCGGGCTTTATAGGGTCAAACCTTGCGCTCAAGTTAATTGCTAAAGGTTATAATTTAACCGTACTGGATAACTTATCGGTACAAATTCACGGTAGCGACCCGGAAACTACCTCGCCCCTTTATCAATCAATAAAAGGAAAAGTAAATTTCATTAAAGGCACGGTTACATCAGCCGCCGATTTAAAAAAGGCTGTTGAAAATCAGGACATCATAGTTCACCTGGCTGCCGAAACAGGTACCGGACAGTCCATGTACCAAATTGCCAATTATGTTAATGTAAATATTGGCGGCACGGCCCTATTGCTCGATATTTTGGCCAATAATCCGCATCAGGTAAAAAAGGTTATCATCGCCTCATCAAGAGCCATTTATGGCGAAGGTAAATACCAAAGCAAAGAGTTGGGCTTCGTATACCCCAACCATAGGACCAACGCCGATATGAAAAATGGCGATTTTGAAGTAAAATATCCCGGATGTGCCGAACCATTACGCCTGGTGGCCACCGGCGAAGATTCAAAAATACATCCCTCTTCTGTTTATGGTATAACCAAGCAAAATCAGGAACAACTGGTGATGACGGTATGTCCGACTATTGGCATTGCCCCCGTTGCTTTGAGGTACCAAAATGTTTACGGGCCAGGCCAATCACTTAGTAACCCGTACACTGGTATCTTGTCTATTTTCTCGACCCTGATAAAAAACGGAAAAGAAATAAACGTATTTGAAGACGGCAAAGAAAGCCGCGACTTTGTTTTTATTGATGATGTTGTTGAAGCAACCATACTGGCTATTGAAGCCGAGGAAGCAAACAACCAGGTATTTAATGTAGGCACTGGTGTAGCCACCGATGTTATTTCGGTAGTAAATGAACTATTGACGAACTTCAAAACCGAAGTACCTGTCAAAATTTCGGGTAATTACCGGCTGGGGGATATCAGGCATAACTTTGCCGATCTGAGCAAAATAACGTCGCTTTTAGGTTTTACGCCGAAAGTAACATTTGCCGAAGGAATTAAAAAGTTTGCTGAATGGGTAAACAGTCAGGTTATAGTGGCGGATAAATACCAGCAGTCTATCGACGAAATGAAACAAAAAGGGTTATTTAAATAATAAATAATTGAAGGTTTTAATATTAAATAACGATTTCAGGGTTTACTGGAAAGGGAGGCTAATTTATCTCCGTAAATTTTTGGCTGCAAAAGGCATTGAACTTTATGCAACGGAACTTTTTGGAAAAGGCTCTCCTTATTCGTTTGACAGTTATCGCGATACCGAAGACTGGTGGACCTGCCTGTTTGCTGACCACAATTCGGACGAGCTTTCAAAAAAAGAAATTGCAAAAAACTTATTTGCTAAGCTCGATAAAATAGACCCCGATATTATAATTGCCTGCCCGGTAACTTTTTTTGCAGGAGCGTTAGGTATACGCTGGGCAAAACAGCATAAAAAAAAGTTCATCATGTTTGATGATGCCAAACTTGCACAGTTTAAACGAAACTTTTTAGTACAAACTGTTAAAGACTTGATTATTAAACAGTCTGATGGACTTTGGCTACCGTCGGCTGAATATTATGAAGATTACAACCGGTTAAATTCAAAAAACATCCTCTTTTTTAATGGCTATAGTTGCATAGACAACAGCCGGTTTAAATTTAAGGAGGCGAAAAATCTGAATTATCATACAATTATATGTGTCGCCAGGCTTGTCCCCATAAAAAACATTGATAATTTATTACGTGCCTGGCAACTTATTGAACAGGAAAATGTCAACTACAAACTAAAAATAATCGGCGATGGCCCAGGTCGGAATGATTTAAATAGGTTATCTCAAGAATTGGGTTTGAAAAACGTTGAATTTGCTGGTACAATTGATAATGACGAACTCCCTTCCCATCTTTATCAATCGGATGCACTGATTTTACCCAGTTTATCTGAAACATGGGGGCTGGTAGTAAACGAAGCAATGGCAGGCGGCATGCCTGTTTTATTGAGCAATAAAGTAAACGCCTGCGAAAGCCTGTTGAAAGAAGGGGTTAACGGCTATAGCTTTGACCCTTTGAATATAAACCAAATGGCCACAGCTATTTTAAAATTCATTAAATTGACCGAAGCGGAAAAATCAGAGATGTCGGCGCAATCGCTGATTATCATTGATACCATGAGTTATGAAAATATGGGGCAAAAGTTAGTTGATGCAATGATCAACATCGAGGCAAAAAAATTCAAGAAACCGGGACTACTGGCAGGTACTTTAATAAAACGATGGTATGGCAAGGATGACAGGTCGGCTTGGGATAAATTATAAGCAGGTTAAAACATGTCGCAAAGCACACCAATTGAATTGACAACAAATCAAAAGGAATTCAAAATTAACAATTTTGACCTGTTACGGCTTTTGGCCGCCACCCAGGTTATTGTTGATCATTATTTTCAGCATTTAAATATCCCTATCAGCAAATTTTCCACGCAGGTTTTGTACCTTTTTCCGGGCGTGCCTATGTTCTTTGTCATCAGCGGCTATCTCATATCAGCATCATACGAACGTAATAACAACCTTGCCATCTATTTTAAAAACAGAGCATTACGTATTTATCCTGGCCTGTGGGGAGTAATTTTTGTTACTATTATTGTGTTTTCCATTACTGGGATAAACTTTTTTAATAAACAAACTGTTGCCTGGCTCCCCGCTCAGCTTGCCGGCGTTATTTATACGCCACACTTTTTAGCTAACTATGGCTTTGGCTCGTACAACGGCAGTTTATGGACGCTGCCTATCGAATTACAATTTTATATAGTTTTACCGCTTTGTTACTTCCTGGCGCCAAAAAACAAGGCCAATTATTGGTTTTACGCTCTTTTACTTGTTTTTGTAGCCTTAAACTTTATATACGAGTTTAAAATCGGCGACAATTTCACCGATTTTATACCCAAGTTAATCAGCTATTCATTTATCCCTTATTTTTATCTTTTTTTGGCTGGGGTTATTCTGCAACGCCTGCGTATTTACAAATCGCGCTTCATTTATAATAAAGCGCTGTATTGGCTTATCGGGTATGTTGCATTTTCGCTGCTATTGCCTGGTTTTATAAACCCCATCGTGTTTCTTATTATCAAAAACTTATTATTGGCATTTTGTGTGCTTTCAATGGCCTATACGCTGCCACAGCTGGCCACTAAACTATTGCGCACCAATGATATATCGTACGGCATTTATATTTACCACGGCCTTATATTAACGGTTTTAGTACAGGAAAAGCTTACTGCTTATGAAAATGTATTCCTGCTGATTGCGGCCACCTACGGCATTGCCTGGTTATCGTGGATATTTATAGAAAAACCGTTTATCAAACGAAAAGAAAAAACAATAAGAGGCACCGTTTAATAATTGAATACGAAACTGCATGACATCTGTAAAAACCAACTACATCCCCTATCTCGACGGCTTACGCGCCTTTGCTATTATATTCGTTATTTTATCGCACGTGGGGCTTGATAAAATAATTCCCGGCGGCTTTGGGGTTAGCTTATTCTTTTTTATCAGTGGTTATCTAATTACCAAACTGTTGATAACCGAATATGAAAAAACAGGCACCATCGGCTTCAAAAATTTTTACCTGCGGCGCGTTTTCAGGCTTTATCCGGCGTTAATTTTAATGGTTTGTTTATCAATTGCTGTACTGATAATCCTACATGGCAAAATTTTTCCGGGTGCCATACTATCGGCGTTCTTTTATTTTACTAATTACTATATCGTTTATTTTAAGCCGGTCCCGGTTAAAGAATGGGATTTTATTTTTGACCCCACCTGGTCGCTCTCTATTGAAGAACATTTTTACCTGGCCTTTCCGATTCTGTTTTTCTTGCTGTATAATAAAAAGAATGGTCTTTTAATTTTCCTGCTTATTGCCAGTTTTCTGCCGCTTATCTACCGTTGCTACCTAACCTATACAGCCCCCGTTATTGATGACGTTTTTACTAACCGGATATATGTAACAACTGAAACAAGGGCCGATTCTATCATTTGGGGGTGTATAGCTGCGCTAATGCTGTTTAAAAACAACACGCAGACCTACGTAAACCTCCTTAAATCGTATTGGTCGTTAATAGCAGGGGTAGTTATTATCCTGTTCTCGCTGTTGTTCAGAAGCGCTATGTTCAGAGAGTCATTCCGATTTTCATTACAGGCCATCGCTTTCTTTTTAATTGTCCCCTCTATCAGTTTCTACAACCAAACATCAGTAATAAAAAAGGTTCTCGAAAATAAGGCATTGTTGTTTATCGGCAGGTTAAGCTATTCGCTTTACCTTTTTCATTGGATGGTAATTATATTAGCCAACCATTACTTTAGGCCGAACAGCGCCGTATGGATAACTTTCATCGTATTTTTTAGCGTGGCGCTCTCTTTAATTTCTTACTTTTTTGTAGAACAGCCATTTATAGCTTTACGAAGGAAATTTGGTTCGGATGCTAAAGTTTAATTAAAATGCGTTTTTATCACCAACCAATGTCTTCCAAAAAGTAAGGAAGATAATTTTCAGATCGAGCAATAAACTCCAGTTTTCGATGTACCAGATGTCATAATTAACACGCGATTTCATCAACGATGCATCAGACGTTTGGCCCCTGAAGCCATTTACCTGCGCCCACCCGGTAATGCCCGGTTTAATTAAGTGGCGAACCAGGTAATGATCAATAACTTCTTTCGATTCCAGGTTTAACGGTATTGGATGCGGTCTTGGACCAACTACCGACATGCCGCCTAAAAACACATTGATAAATTGCGGAAATTCATCTAAGCTGGTCTTTCTAAGTATGGCGCCCAGTTTGGTAATGCGCGGATCATCCTTTTTAGCTTGTTGATATTTACCACTCGTTTCGTCAACATCTCTTGAAGTTACACGCATCGACCGAAACTTGTAGCATTTTATTTTTTTGTTCTTTCTTCCCCATCGTTCCTGCGAGAAAAATACCGGCCCCTTCGAGTCGAGCTTAATAGCAAGGGCAATTAATGGGAACAACCACGAACACACAAACAGTAAAACCAACGAACTGAATATGATATCGAACGTCCGTTTCAAGGTACGTAAATTGATATCATCCAGCGGCACATGGCGGTTGGTTATCATCGGGAAGCCATTAAAGATACTTACACTATACTGCGAGTTAATAAGCTCATGGTAAGCAGGAATAATTCTTAATTTAATAGCATGATTACCAACTATATTGGCTATATGTTTAATTTTGTTATGAGCGCGGTTAGGTAAAGCCACCAATACTTCGTCAAAAACCGTCTCCTCCGTTATATACTCCTCCAGTTTATCAACGGTACCCAGGTACTGCCCATTTAAATTGGGTTGCGCTGCGTCATCCAGAAAACCAAATATCTCATATCCAAGGTGCTCATTTTTGGTAATAATATCCGAAAATTCCATACCTATTCTCCCGGCGCCAATAATTAAGATCTTCTTTTTGTTTACGCCCTTTTTTTGAAGAAAAAGCATGATGCGCCTGTAAAAAACTTTCTCCAAAGGGATCAGTATACACAAAAGCGCAATGTAAATAAACAGGAAGCGTTTAGTATTATAGGTTTGATGTGCTGTAAAAAAGAAGAAGATTACCAGGCAAAACTGGATAAATATGCTGTTTGCAATTTTGTAAAGACCGCCGGTTATGGTCTTTGAATTTAAATCGTCAACTGCCTTAGTACTTCGCGACGAGAAGTACCACCCGATAACCAGCAGCGGTAACATCCATAAATCAATTAAAATAAAGTCGGTCTTGTATTCGTATTTCAGAAAAAAAATCGCTAGCGTATAGCTCAGTGATAATATAAAGACCTCATTAACAAAACGAAAAAAATTAAAACGGTATTTATATCTTATTTCCATAAATCAAGAGCATGTGTAGATACATTCTGGTAATTTTTCAATATCAATCATGTTAAAGATAGTAAATATCACTTCAAATATCTATAATTTAAACCACAATTATTGACTTTTTGAGAGATAGTCTGCATAGGACAATTTTATCCCTTCTTCCAACTCAACGGAGTGCTTCCAGCCACTTGAGCGAAGCCTGGAAACATCCATTAATTTGCGTGGCGTACCGTCGGGCTTCGAGATATCAAATTTCACCTCTCCCTTGTACTCAATTATTTTTTTTATCAGAAGGGCCAAATCTTTGATGGATATATCATGGCCCGTGCCGATATTTACTAACCCTGGTTCATCATAATTTTGCATTAAATAATAACAAGCTTCGGCCAGATCATCGGCAAATAAAAATTCGCGCATTGGCAAACCGGTACCCCATATAGTTACCGACGGTGCCTCCGCCTGCTTTGCCTCGTGAAACCTTCTTATTAAAGCCGGTAATACGTGCGAATTTTCCGGGTGATAATTATCATTATAGCCATACAAATTGGTAGGCATTACCGAAATAAAATTACATCCGTATTGGGCCCTGTAAGCATCGCACATTTTTATCCCTGCAATTTTTGCTATGGCATAAGGCTCATTAGTTGTTTCAAGCAAACCAGTTAACAAGTACTCTTCCTTTAATGGCTGCGGCGCCAATTTTGGATAAATACAACTCGAACCCAAAAACATCAATTTTTTCACACCATTTACATAGGCGTTATGAATAATATTATTTTGTATCTGAAGATTATCATACAAAAACTCGGCCCTATAGGTGTTATTTGCTACAATTCCGCCAACCTTTGCAGCAGCTAAAAAAACGTAATCTGGTTTTTCTATCGCAAAAAAATCAATTACCTGTCGTTGGTTCCGCAAATCAAGCGATGCCGATGTCCGGGTAATAAATCTGGTAAAACCTTCTTTTTCAAGTTTTCTATAAATCGCCGAGCCTACCATTCCGTTATGGCCTGCTATATAAATCTTTGCGTTTTTATCCATATTAATTTGCTACTTACAAAAGTCGCTATTACTCAAACTGATTTTTAATAACATATCCCGAGTCTTTCAAAAGCTTTTCTTTACGGAATAAATCAAGGTCGGCAGCAACCATTTCACTCACCAGTTCTTTCAACGCATATTTCGGTTTCCATTTTAACTTTTCCTGGCATTTAGTCGGGTCGCCAATTAACAACTCCACTTCTGTTGGCCTAAAATATTTAGGGTCAACAGCAACTACTTCTTTTCCTTCTGGTAATTGAAAATCGGGATTTGCACAGTGTGTAACATATCCTCTTTCATTATCGCCTTCACCTGTAAACTCTACAGTGATGCCAACCTCAGCAAATGCCATCCGCACAAACTCACGTACCTTCGTTGTAACACCGGTAGCAATAACGAAGTCTTCCGGCTCATCCTGCTGTAATATCAGGTACATTGCATATACGTAATCCTTTGCATGCCCCCAATCGCGTTGCGCCTCCAAATTGCCAAGGTATAGCTTATCCTGTAAACCCATTGCTATTTTTGAAACGCCTCTGGTAATTTTGCGGGTTACAAAAGTTTCGCCCCGCAACGGGCTTTCATGATTAAATAAAATTCCATTACAAGCAAACATGTTATAGGCTTCGCGATAATTTACGGTGATCCAATACGCATAAAGTTTGGCTACTGCATACGGCGATCTCGGATAAAATGGCGTGGTCTCTGACTGTGGCACAGCCTGTACCAGTCCGTACAGTTCAGAAGTGGAGGCCTGGTATATTTTTGTTTTTTTTGTGAGCCCCAATATCCGCACTGCTTCCAACACCCGCAAAGTGCCAATTCCATCGGCATTTGCAGTATATTCAGGCGTGTCAAAACTCACTTTAACATGCGACATTGCGCCCAGATTATAAATTTCGTCGGGCTGAACTTGCTGAATAATTCTGATCAGATTAGTGCTGTCGCTCAAATCACCGTAATGCAGTATCAAGCTTTTGTTGGTCTCATGCGGATCCTGATACAGGTGATCAATCCTATCGGTATTAAACAACGAACTTCTTCGTTTTATACCATGTACTTCATAATCTTTCGACAGCAATAGTTCCGTCAGATAAGCCCCGTCCTGGCCCGTTATACCTGTTATTAATGCTATTTTTTTTTTCATGTATTATATATAATAACTAACAAATTACTTAAACAGAATAATGCTGTAAAGGAGTTGATTTTATACCCGCAAACGTTATTCAGTATTGATCCCAAAAGCCCGACAAAGTAAATAAAATACAGTTAACAATTAAGATTACTTTGTCAATTGCTTTTGATTAAACTTCTGCGACAATATATGCGGGAATATTGATGGGGCTTCAATAAAGTAGCGTCTAAAAAGTCGTTTAGGTTCATTTAAGAACCTAAACAACCATTCTAAACCCCATTTTTGAACCCAGGAAGGAGCGCGTTTTATAAGCCCGGCGCTTACTTCAAAGGCTCCGCCAACCCCCATCGCTATATTTACATCCAGTTTATCAAAATGCTCGTAAATCCAAAAGTCTTGTTTTGGCGCAGTTAAGCTCACCCACAATACATTTGGTTTTGCAGCATTAACCAGATTAATCATCTTTAAATTCTCCTCGTCCGAAAATCTCTCTGCAAAGGGAGGCGAATAAACACCAACAACCTTAATCCCCGGATAATCTTCCTCAAATTTTTGTTTAAGTTTTTCGCCAACACCCTCCTTCGCGCCCAGCAAAAACATAGTGTACCCTTTCGCGGCGCACTCTTTGGCATACTCGGGCAAAAGGTCAAGGCCTGTAATTCGTTCTTTAATAGGCGTTCCTAAAAATTTGGCCATCCAAAGTAACGGAACCCCGTCGCAAAAAGTGAGATCCGCCGAATTGTACAGATCTTTTAAAGCCAGATCATTTTGCGCCCACACAAGGCAATTTACCGGCGTTACGCAAGCACGTACTTTTTGGCCTTTATCAATTACCTCGTTCAAAATCTGGACAGCGCCATTGAAAGATACATTACTTATGCCTACACCTGCAATATCTGTTTTTGGCGCTAAAACATTCATCATAAATTAGTTAACCTTTTTATTGCCAACCTGGCTTTTTACAACATTAATTAAACCGTTATTTTGCGGTGTTTTTTCAAAATAATTTTTTTCTATGTCAACCTTGTCGGCCCCGGTCTGGTTGAATCTTATATCCTCGTTTTGTACCGACCTGATCACATTACTATCAACCTTCATTAACGAAGATCCCTGATCGAAGAAAATACCATTGTTCCTTGATCCCACCGCATCTTTTGATCTGGAAATGTTAGAAATATAATTATTCTTGATAACACTATTTTGCTGCGGCCCCAGCGTATATATACCCCCGCCATCAGCAAGTTCCCGCATAACATCGTGAATATTATTTTTAGTTATGGTATTTGAACTTGTATAATTGTCCATAAAACCCCAGGTCCAGCCGCAGCTAATACCACTGTAGGGTAAGTTATATATTTCGTTACTCATCACCGTATTGTGGTGGGATTGCATAATTGAAATTGCAACCGAGGACTTGTAGACAATAGCTAAATCGTGAAACTTGCAGTTACCGATTAAATTATTTGATGGGGAAACTTCTATCGGGATATGTGCCGCAATTGGGTTTCTATTATTGTAACCTATAAGCACACCTCCACCTCCAAGGTCCGAGAATTCCGAATTTAACACCCGGATGTTTTGCGAATATTCGCCTATTCTCATAGCATAAGTTCCCAGGAACGTAAATGTACACCTGTCGAAGGAAATGTTTCTTGCATTTACGAGTGTAATTGATTCACCGCACTCCACAGCAGTTTGGCTTCCCGAAAAACCTGTCGACAAATCTAACCAGGGCACATCTGTAGCTTTAGCGGCCAACTTACTTTCTTTATTAATACCGCGCGGTGCATTGGTATATTGGAAATCAATTCCTATAAATTTAATATTTTGAATAGGATCAGCATTGGCATCGGCTTGCATAATAATCAGCTTGTCGAGTTGCGGCACTACGAAATGTTTTGCGTTTGGGTCTTCGTTGCCATTTGCGACATACCATAACTCATGCGCCTTTTTATCAAAGTACCAATCACCCGGATTATTCAGAAAACTCCTGCTATTTTCAACATAATACCGGTTTGTGTTTGAAAAAAAGCCAATTGGATAAACGTCCGGCGACTTTAAATAAACAAATTTGTTCGATTTATCCACGTTTCCAACACTGTGCCAGGTGCAATCCCAGCTATGATAAAGTAAAATTTCGGCATTGCTGACGTCAACGTTATCCAAATCATTCCCTGTATAAGCGAAGCTGCAAAAAGCCAATAATTCTTTAGACTTTAATTGTTGTGTAGCAGTAAACCGCGTTGGTTGCTTTACCCAGCCAGAAATCCGCGCGTATTGAGTAATTGGGCCGGCTGTATATAACATCGGCGACCTGGACCGGATTAACCGTTGCCCTTCCGAAAATAGTTGATTAATGTCGCCACCAACATTTCGCGGAACATCTAATTTCCAAATATTTTTACCTCTATCAGCCAATACCCATTTACGGGGCAAGGGGGCACCACCTGATATTACAGGGTTCTCTGTCTGATAGGCTTTGTATTGCACTATGCAATTAGCGTCGCCGTCGTCTTTTGTGAAAACCAGCGGTTGGTCAAGTGTAAAAACACCATCCCTGAGGTTAATAGTTATCGTGTTATAAGATTTGCTCTTAAGCAGGTTCTTCACATAAGCCTTGGCTTTCGCTATAGTAAGAAAGGGCGAGGTAATTGTGCCCGCGTTTGAGTCATTGCCTGCAGGTGAAACGAATAAATTAAATTCTTTGTTTTGTGCAAACAAAGTAAAAGAACATGCATTAATAATTAATGCAATAATACAAATGATTTTAAGATGCTTTTTCATGGCTGTTTTTTCAAGTGGGTAATTAAAAATATAATGTTATAACTAATTGTCATGCAAAAATCTAAACAGTTTAAAATTCGATCAAAAATAATAACCTATTTAAAAAATTGGGTTGCTGCTCACGAGGGAATTGACGCGATCACTTTCAAACTAGCTTCTATTATTAATATCCCTCAATAATTGTTCCCAATACTTAATCTCACTTTTTTAAAAGTCTTTTTACAAAATTCAACGCACTAACATTCAGTTAAATATAAACACATTATTTGTTTTTATTATACCACTGTACGAAATTTTCGATACCCTGCTTTACTTTTGTTTTTGGCTGATATTTAAATTTATTGGTAGCTTTCGAGATATCAGCAAACGTTCGGTCAACATCGCCAGGTTGCGATGGCATCCAATTTATATTTGCTTTTTTTCCTAAACTTAACTCTATATAAGCTATTAATTCCTTAAGCTTAGTTGTTTCCGATTCTCCAAAATTAATAATTTCAAAGTTAAAATCAGATTCAGCCAAATTTATCAAACCCTGTGTAATATCATCAATATAGGTGTAGTCCCGTTCTGTATTACCATCGCCAAAAGCAGGTAGTGGCAATCCTTCATCTATCATCCTGGTAAATTTATGTATAGCCATCTCGGGCCGTTGCCTTGGGCCATACACCGTAAAGAACCGCACACACATAATATTTAACCCGTACAACTTGTTAGCCACCGAGCAAATTAACTCACAGGCACGTTTACTGGCCGCATAAGGCGATATAGGGTCACACACCGGATCTTCCTCACTAAACGGCACTTTTGTATTTGCACCGTAAACGGACGACGATGACGCAAAAATTAACCGTTTTACTTTGTGCTTAACCATGGCATCCAAAATATTTTGCGTGCCTTTAATATTAATTTCGTAATACTCGTTCGGGAAATCAATAGAGGGCCTTACTCCGGCTTTTGCCGCCAGGTGATATACCAAATCAAAATTATGTGCTAAAAATAGTGTGTTTAACAAACCAGTATCAGTAATGCTCCCTGTTGCAAGCACAAACCTCGGGTTGTTTAAAAGTTCTTTTATGTTTTTTTCTTTTATTGCCTTATCATAAAAAGGATCAAAATTATCTAAACAAACAATAGTTGCCTCTTTATTTTGTGCGAGTAACGTTTCACATAAACTGGCACCAATAAATCCTGCGCCGCCTGTTATCAAAATATTCTTCATGTATAAAAAATCTTAATCGTTAATTTAGCATTTTGAAAAAATTATAGAAATTTCTTTCATATCTCTCCAGAGTATATTGTTCCTCGTAATCCTTCCTGGCCCCAACGGCCATTTTATCGTACAGATCTTTGTTTTCAAATAATCCTATTGCCGAAGCCAGCATCCCATCAATATCGTGAATATCATGGATAAAACCATTTTTTCCGGGTTTTATCTGGTCAATAACGCCACGCCACCGGGTTGATATTACTGGCAAAAAGTAGGAAAACGCCTCAATAACTACTGTTGGGAAGTTTTCAGATTCGTAAAAGGTGGGAAACAGTAACACACTCGAGCTTTGAAACAAACCGGCTAACTTCTGGCCCGACTGTGTACCCTCATATACCAGGTATCCTTCGTCCTGCCCTGCTTTAATCAATTGCTCAATACTGGTGTCAACAACATCGCCAATAATTCTTCCAACTATTATATTGTTGAAACTGTGTGCCTGTCTTGCAACTTCAATAAAATCAAGTATTCCTTTACTTTCGCGGCAAGCGCCCACAAACAACAGATAAAATTTATCGCCTTTTTGTATCGCAGGGTTATAATTGTCTTTAACCCCGTTTGGAATTATTACTATCTCTTTTGATTTAAGAAAGGTAGGATCGTCGGTTCCCTGCTCGCTCATGCACGACGAATACCGCACATTGAAATAACTAAATTCATAAATTTTTTTTAGAACAGGACTCAGCGCATCATACATGGTTGAAATTCCACCAGCATGAAAGCGAAAAAACACCTTGAATTTAAATAGCCTGATAGGAAAAAGTAAAATAAAATCGCGATACATTGGTACCCGGTTGGGACCAGCAGGCGGATAATAAACACAAGTTGGACGAAAAAAAATTAGATTATAGCAAATTGAAAAAAATATCCTAATTAATTTAATCACTTTACTGATATTCAAAACACCTATCTCCCGGGAGTTTTCGCTAAAATCCAAATGTATAAAACGGTACCTAAATTCATATTTCTCAAGAATCTTAGTTACTTTCTCTATCTGAAGGCTTTGTCCGGTATAAGGTGGTGGCAACTGCCCTATTATCAAAAATCTCATCAGCTTATGTTTAACTTGCTGTTTCTAATTTTATTGCAAAATAATCAGTGGTATCAGATGCCCCAGGTTTACTTGCAAAAAGCAAAACAAACAAAAAAATGTCATTATGCTCAACCAATCCTATTTCTGTAAAACAAAGTGCAAAAATTCCAAAAAACACTAACAATGAATAGCTGCGGCTTTTGGTATCTTTAATGGACAAAATCTGCAAAAAGATAAACAGCATCCAAACTATAACTATCCCCAGCAGCACTACTCCGCCAGATAGGGCAACCGCCAGGAAGGCATCGTGCGCCTTACCCGCCTCCCATTTCATGTGCGCAAACGTACTCAGCTTTGATTGGCTCTTCCAAAATCCCCAATATCCCCAACCTAACAACGGCTTTTGCTTTATCGCTATCATGATGTTTTCCCAAAGCAGGGTGCGACCGGTTAACTCAGCTGATTTACCCAAAAGGCCCAAAATTTTATCATAATAATTAACGAAAAGAAAGTACGCAAACCCCAACATCGATATCACAAAAAATATTGCTTTTCGTTTATCAAACCAGGCGACAAAAGTGCTGATAACTAATATGCCGGCTGCGGCTACAATGGAGGTTGATGATCCTGAAAGCACGATTAAACCCAACATTAAAATAGTTAGTATAGCTCCTTTTAAAGTCTTAATCTCCATGAGTGCCAAGGGTAATAACAAGGCTAAAATTGAACCCAGATTGTTTTTGTGCAGAAAAATCCCCCTTGCAAGGCCTTGGTGAAAGCCCGCCATTCTACCCCATTTTGGCACCGCTATATAAAATAAACAAGACAGGGAAATTACAATATACAGGTAGGTTTTTAAAACCCATTCAATATTCAATTTTTTAAGATAAATAAGCTGGTAACAGAAAAACATGAACACCATGTATTGCAAACCATTCACGAGTGTATCTGAACTTGTGGGCGACCAATATGCAGAAGCTATATAAAAAAAACCTACAGTGATAATGAGTTTATCGGCTATCGTTAATTTTTTGTACGAAAAATTAATTTTAGGGTTAAGTAGCATTATTAGTACCACCGGCAAATATTTTAACACCTTAAGCGGCACCGAGTCCTCAACCGCATCGGGCTGATAATCATAGAGAACGGGTGCGAAAAGGGCATTCGTAATTAATAGTAAAAATAAAACTACTATACTATCATTAATGAATGTATTTCCTTTTGCCTTCCGTGTAATTCCAAATGCTTGGTAATCAACCAGCGAGGGTTCTGTAAGCGTCATAGATTTCATGAGGATAAAGATTTAATTTTTTTCTTCCTTCTAATACTTTAAAACTCTTCTTATAATAATTCTCAACTATGGTTGCGGCTCCGGCAGCATCAAATGGGTCAACGTAATGCACATTTACCTCGTCTTTAGCAATTAATTCGGAAAACCCCGATTGAACATTACTTAAAATCATCGGGATACCTGATGTGTATATTTCCAACACGCTGTTTCCCAAACCCTCCCATAATGGAATGTGGATAAAAGTATCCATCTGCTTCACGTACGAATAATAGGATAATTCAAACCCGTGCAATATGATATTATTCCTATCGGGATATTTTGTAATCAGTTCTTTTATTTTAGTGCTGTCGCCTTCGCCAAAAAAGTGAAATTGAATATTTAAACCTTTTGCCAGCAAACTATCTATTACCTTGTAAATGGTTGGTATGTTTTTCTGTGTAGTAAGCCGCGACACCATCCCCACATGAAAAAATGATTTATCCAAACTCGCCTCTACATCATCCTTTACCATAATGGGATTGTAAATAACATGTATTTTATCCTCCCGGCAGTTAGTAAACTTCACCAAATCTGTTTTTACGGATTGCGAGATAGCTATGCACTTATAACACCAGTTGTATAAATATCCGGTTAAAAAATTAGCAATCCTTATTAATTTTCTTTTTTCCTTTTCGTGAAGTAGTTGTATGGTATTCGCTTCTCTTATTATTACCTTACACCTGGTAAGCTTTGACACCAATAACGCCAATATATTTGCATTAACCAAGGTTGAATATAACAGATCAATTTTTAGTTCCTTTATTTGCTTGCGCAAAGCCCCAAACGCGTAAAGGGTTTTTGTTTTGTTTAAATCAACTACATTTACCTTATCGGTTACTAACACCAAATATGGGCCTTCTTTTCGTACCAGAATCAAAAAAACTTCATCTTCAGTATTGTTAGCCAAATAGTTTGCAAACCCTACCATAATTTTTTCGGCGCCACCACTTTTTAAATCCTGAAGAAATATTCCGATTCGCATATCTATGGTTTAATTAACTATATTAGTTATATAAGCTACGGTTGCTTCGGCGCTTGACTTTATCACCGCCGGATTACCTACAACAACTGAGTTAGGCGGCACATCAAAATTGACATAAGCATTGGGGGCAATTAAAACATTATCGCCTATAGTTATTTTACCAACTATAACCGCGCCGGGCCCCATATACACTTTATTGCCTATAACCGGAGCACCCTTTGATTTCCCCCTAAGCGTGTTTCCTATTGTTACCCCCTGCAGTATGGTGCAATTATCGCCAATTACTGATTTTGAATTAACAACTATCCCTCCAAAGTGCCGTATAATAAACCCCTTACCAATAGAAACCGATTTTGGTATCTGGATGCAATATTTAAAAAAATAAACATGATAAAAATACCGCGCCAAAAAGCCTTTAGGGTGAAATACCGGATACTTTTGGCAAAGCCGGAAGAAAAACATAAATCTGAACCCGGGATCGCGTTTTAAACACTTCATCAGCGTACCAAAACCACCTTTACCAGTATACCTAAACAAATCGGCTTTTATGATTGCATCCATTTTTTAATCCGTATATTATGCTACACTGCTGCTTAATCCAAAGGTCTTTGACTGTCGTATGAACAACCAGTAATTTATCATGAAACCTATTAAATTTACAAAAATAGTTGACACCGTAATGCCAATTATTCCAAACTTTAAAACAAACAGCACATCAAGCGTCACATTTACAATGGATTTAACTATCGCTGTTTTAACCAAAATTCCGGTGGCTTTAAAGGCAATTGTAGCCCTGTTTATTATTTGACTCGATGCATAAAAAATAAAACCAATTACATTTAAAAGCAGGATCATTGCAATAATGATTTGCCGGTCCTTTGGAATCTTCGGATATAAAATACCAACAATATGACCTTTTAAAAAGTAAATAACTACAACAATAACCGAAGTAATTCCCATGATAATATAAATTATCGTGTTCATTTTTTTCAGGTCAAATTTCTTATTAATTACATCGTTGGACCATTTTGATAAAATAATAACTAAAAACGAATTGAGTATTACGGTGAAAACCATAAATAGCTTATCGCCATAGTCGAGCATTGAAATTGACCCAACAATAAGGAATGAAGCTACTACCTTATCAATTAATGGCGAGGCCGATGAAATGGCAGTAGACAATATTTGATATGTACAACCCTTTAAAAAGCCTCTTATTTCGGAAAACTGCCGTATCTTAAACGAAAGGTTAACCTTTTCTCTGATTTTTACAACATACAGCAAATGAATAAATTTTGCAAACTCGCCAAGGGTGTAGCCTAAAATGATGGAAAGAATGCCAATGCTTGACTGGAAGAAAAATATTGTTGCGTATATTATAACGGCCCGCGAAAGAGGAGACATTTCGGCCAAGTAAAATAAATTCTTGGAATTTAACACACCGTAAAACAAGGCGTTCTGTATAGTAAAAAAGAAAATAGGCACCGAAATTGCCAAATAAAAGAATAATTCCTTGTGAAGGAAATAATATACACCAAAGAAAATAATAAAAAATATTGCCGAAAGAACTAATATGGATACTACAGAGTAGTAAAATATAGTGGAGACAAAAACATTGAACAGTTCATTGTCTTTGAGTCGTTCTATCAAAAACGGAACTATGACCGAGCGGATAGCACCAGTAAAAACTATCCCTCCAAATGTTATGATTCCATAACTAAAGAAAAAATTATCGGTTTGCTTGGATATTTTAAATACATAAGCAATGTATATGGGAATGAGAAACCCTAATATGTTAGCGAATAAGGATAATGACGATAGCTTTAAAGTCTTTTTTATTAAACTATTTAGGACCATTCTGATAGTTAAAAAATTATGTTCTTTCTTCCCAGTCCTACCCCAGCTTTTATCTACCGGTTGGATGATTATTTTAATGTGATGTATTTTTCTTTCCGTTAAATTAATTACGAGTTTAAAATACTCACTGCTTTCATTGGGGCGCTGCCGGCGAAAATCAACAGAAACAACATTAACCAGGGAAACTTGTGTGTCTCAACAAATTCCCCTGGTAATAACAGGCAGCCGATTAGAATCTTTTCAAGACTTTTCTTATTTTTTCTCCAAAACTTGTTTTTTCCTTGCCTGCGTATGAATTGTAACTGCTATTGTAGTAACCATAACCGTAACCGTAGCCGTAACCATAACCGCCATAACCCGAAGAACTTCCTTTAATACCGTTAAATACGATAGAGAATTTAGGGAAACGTTGTGATTCCCTGATCTCGGCGATGAACTCCAACTCGTGTTTATGGGTATACCCTTGCCTGATAACGTACAGTGATGCATCAGCAACCCTGGCAATAATCAATGCATCAGTAACCAGGTGAATCGGCGGCGAGTCAATAACGATTTCGTCATAATGTTCTTTTAAGCTATTAATCATTTGATCGAGCCTGTCTCTTTCCAATAGTTCAGAAGGGTTCGGCAAAATCTTACCACAACTCAACACGTCGAGTCCTTTAATACCAGATGGTTGGATTAACTTATTAAGATCTTTAATGTCGTCAGACAGGTAATTACTGATACCTGGATTTTCGGAGCTTAAACCAAAGTTTACAGATATCTTCGGTTTGCGAAGGTCCATCTCCAAAATAACTGTCTTCTTGCCTGCATAAGCCAACGTTACCGCCAAATTCGAGCTCACAAAGCTTTTTCCTTCACCGCTGACACTTGATGTAAACAGGGTTACTCGGCCACTATCTTTATTCTCGTGAAGGTGATATAGATTGGTGCGAAGCACCCTGAATTGCTCGCCAATAGCAAATTTGCTTCTGCCTTCCGAAACCACGATTTGATCGCTCGTTTTCTGATAGCCTAATTCGCCGACAATTGAAAGACCTGTTTCTTCTTCAATTTGATTGCGGTCGGTTATCAAATCATTCATAGCTTCACGCATGTACAATAAGCCTGCTGCGGCAGCCAAACCCAGCAACAACCCGAGCGCATAAACTACTATGGGCAATGGCCATTTGGCCTTTGCAGCATGTGCATCATCAACTATTTCAGAATCAGTTGCTGTCGACGCATATCGAAGACCTACCTGCTCGCGCTTCTCCAGCAAAAACTTGTAAATAAGGTCCTTACTTTGTTGAATACGCTTCATGTTGTTTAACTCCCGGTCCATTGTTGGCACAGTAGTTAAAAATGATTGAACGCCATCAACAATCTTTTGAAGCTGATGCTTCTGTGCTTCAAGCGTTGATTTCAGGCTAATAATTTTCTCTCGAAAATCCTCTTTAAATATCCTGATCTGCGAATTCATTGACGCTAACAGCGGTGCAGTTGGAGGCAATGTAGCCGCAAGCTGTGCCCGCTGTACTTGTAAGTCGGATAGTTTCTGATACAATGTCGATAAATCCGCATCACCTAATGCTGTCGAAGAAACTGGAAGCTTATCCACATTTTCTGATGAATTAGCGTATTTTTCGAGACTTGCCAAAACGCCCAACTGAACCTCAACAGTATTTAAAGCGTTTATGTTTTGCAGGCGGATGTTTTGATAGCTTACTGCTTCTGTATCCACGCTCCACGTTATATGATGGGCGCTTTTATAATCCTCAATTTTTCTTTCAATATCCGTTAAATCACCTTTAAGCGAATCTAAGCGGCGGTCGATAAATTTCAGCGTCGATGCCGATAGCTTGTTTTTATCCTCCAAAGCGTGTTCAAGATATACCGCGAGTATCGAATTCAAAATATCTTTACCACGGGCGGGCACGTTATCACTAATGGTAAGGTTTACAAATGGAGCATCTTTATCCTGCAACGCTACAGTAAGGCTTTTTATATAAAGGTCTGTAGTTAGATCCCTGTCGAATACCTGAACTACCATCGATGAATCGATATAATTCGGAAGATTTGCGGTTGGGGTAAATTTCCAGGTACCAAAACTCATTTTTATCGGCGTTCCGTACTTTACAACTTTATCTGTTCCATCTTCATCTGTAAACTGAAAAGTGTTGCGGTCTTTCAATTTCACCGGTATATAATAACCTTTAGGGCCGATCGTACCTGTTTCCTTTAAAAACTGAAATTTTATTGGGGTTTGATTATACAAATCCTTAGATACCAAACCATTTTTCTCAACATAGTTAACCCATAATTGCAACTGATCAACTACCTGGTATATAATTTTTGTTGACTGCATTACTTGTATCTCGTTTTCAACGATAACAGGTTTGTCAATCGGGTCAAGCTGTGCTTCGGCTGAATTTTGATTAACCGTTAAATTGGCGGATGACGCGGTTGGTGACTTAAACTCAAGCGTCGCATTTATTGGAAAAATGGGACTTGCGATAGATAAGTAGAAATATGCTATCCCAATAAATATTATGGCGCCCAGAACAAACAGCGGCCAATGAAATAAATATTTCTTTATTAACCGGCTGTAGTTAGACGATTGATCGCCCGCTAAAGGTAATGCAAGGGTGGTAACTTGTGGCTTTTGCTTACTCATAAAATAAATTTATTTACTATTTTCTGGTGATAAATATCGCTAAAACTGAAAGAGCTGAGATTAATAATGACACGGTTTGGATAGACGCGTCAGAAGAAATAATTTTTTGCCTGTTAGGCTTTACGTAAATGACGTCGTTATTTTTCAAATAGTAATAAGGCGAAGTGAATATCTTTTTTGAGGTCAAATCCATCGGAATATATTCACGCTTTCCGTCAACTTCTCTTATTATCAAAATATTATTACGTATACCGGTGGCATTCAAATCGCCTGCGTAGCCAATAGCCTCATTTAACGTTAATTTTTCATCCTGAAAATTATAGGTACCCGGCCGGCCAACATCACCTAACACTGAAACCTTAAGGTTTTGAATAGAAACAGATACAGTTGGTTTAGTAAGAACTTCCTGCACTTTCGTTTCCACCAGTCGCGCAGTTTGGTCAGTTGTTAAACCGGATACTTTCACTAACCCCACAATTGGAAGATGCAGATAACCCTCTTTATCAATAATGTAACTAACAATTGAGTTTGGCTCCGTCCTGTTATCATTACCGGCTCGGATATCAGGCATATTGGTTAACGTATTCGGGCGTTCAAGGTTATAATTGAATACATAGTCAGCGTCATTATTCATACTGGTAACATGAATACGTAACAGGTCGCCTGGTTGAATAGTAATGGGGGTATAATTGGTGATGGCTTCCCTGGTAATACTATCTTGTCGCAGATCCTGAAAATAGGGCACACTCTTATAGCTTGTACATGAAAAACTAAACAGGATAACAATAAAAAAAATGAAATTTAAATGTTTTAAGCTCATATAGGATTATTTGATTGTGTATTGAAACATATATATGCATGTGATAAAGTAAATTTGGATGTTATTCCAAACTACATCAACTAAACTCGAAAATCCAGTTTATTAAAAAGCCTTGTTTGCATTGTGTTAACAGGCTTCAAAATTGAATTTGCCCAAACACATTTTTATAAGGTTGCAAAAGGAAATCAGGAACCATTTTTTGTAATTATTTATTCAACGATAGTTTGTGTTTATTTGCTCACGAAAATAGAAAAAAAATTTAAATATTTAAATTTTAAAGATTTTTTTTTGCACTATTTGCAGTAAATGTAGTTATTTAGTTCAATAAATTAAAAGTTACGCACATTTTATTATTATTTTTATTTAAATGCCCTTTAATGTTTATGTCAATTATACCTAATGTTATAGCTACAGCCGACGATTTTGGCCTCAATAATTCGGTTAACCGGGCCATTTTAAATTGTTTTGAAAAGGAATATATAAATAGTACATCATTTATAACCAATACATTGTATTTTGAAGAATCAGTCAGTTTAATTCATGAAAATTCAATTATTCAAAATATAGGCGTTCACATTAACCTGGCCGAGGGAAAACCCCTTACCAACTATATACCCAAACACTGGCTTGATGAAAATGGTAACTGGGACGTAAAAAAAATAAATAAAAAAATAAATTTCTTGAATATTAATTCGAAAAATGCTTTTATAAATGAAATTGGTGCCCAAATCGATAAGGCTTTAGCTGCCAAAATCTCTATTGTTCATTTAGATTCGCATTATCATATACATACGCTGCCCTGCTTTTATCAACTTTTTTTAGATACAGCCAAAAGATATAAGTTAAAACTACGACTTGCACAAACCTACAACGAAGGCAGTTACATTAAGTATTTGTATAGAAAACGCATCAATAACATTTTGAAGCGAAACAATACAGCTTACTCAGCGTATTTCGAGACAGTGGATGAGTTTTTAACCCGAAGAGACAAATTTACGCGCGCAGGGGTTGTTGAGGTTATGCTGCATCCCGATTTTGACGCAGCAGGCGAACTAACTGACCATTACGATGCAGATACTATGATAAAGTGGCTATCATTCATAGAAAAAAAAAATAACGCACAATGACATTGTATTTCTAATTGGTCATTTCTGCGTTAAAACTAATCACTAAATCAAATACCCTATTCAATCAGTTTATATTTTTATCAACTGGTCAAAATGGTTGATGTTGGCAACAGTATCATTAATATGTGCCTTTGATGAGGCCCCAAATAAGATAGATTCTATATTTGGAAGATTACACACATATTCTATGGCCTCTTTTGACGGGATGGCCCCGCCAGCTAAAACCTGCATAGCCACTACGCGCAACTTTTTTGTGCGAAGGGTTTCTTCGTACACCTCTATACCGCCCGACATCCGGAAGCCAACTTTGTTAATTGATGTACAAATAATCGGATTTTCGACGCCTCCCTCTTCTAACACTGCCAGCAGCTTCGGCATATTCATGGTAATAAACCCTGCTTCTGCATCGTATTTCTTATTTACATAGTGATAAAAGCCTAACAATATATCCTTCATGCCAAGGCCCAGCAATAAATCGGTTATAACGTTTTGCAACCAAATTACCGGCGTATTTATTCCTTTAAACATTTTCATTTCTGCATCTATCAGTAATTCCATTATGGCGATAAAATCTTTCGACAAAACAGCCTTACCACCTTTCAACAACGTTGTAAACAAATTGCCCGGAATATATTGTTTAAGTGTATCAACGTACCCCAACTCGGTAACTGCATTAGCGTACTTGTGAGCATAAGGCATACATGGATATATTTTAAAATCCTTATACTTAACCGGATTTTTCCGTATGTGATCGCAAATATTGGCTATCCTGTCATGAGTAGTGCACATAAAGGTATCTATGCCGGCGTCAATCGCGTAGTCGAGTGTCTTAATTATAGCGTTATCATCTTTAAACCGAATGGCCTGAGCCCTCGATTTTTCATCAGAAATATGGTTAACGGCAAAAAACTGGTTGTCACCAAAAAGTATCCTATCCATGTTAAAAATTATTTTGCACTTTTCTTTATCAAATCAATAGCCTTGTCTGTTAACCATGCGGTTTGAAACGTGTTAATTGTATTAGGAACTTCACCTAAAACCGCTTTAACAAAATAGTCAATTTGCGATGAATATTCCTCACCACGCAAATAAAAATCAACTTTATCTGTTAAATCGGTTACATATTTTATATTCCACCCTTTCGTGTAGCCTTCCGGGGTGTTATCATCTTTAAAATAAACCTTCAGTTCGTTAGCGTCAGATACAATTTTTCCTTTGGTCCCCATTACTGTAATAGTGGTAGACATAATACGGTAGGTATCATCACTCCAGTTTACTGATAGTACGCCTGTCAGGTCATCCGATAATTTCAAAAGCGAGTAAACCGCATCCTCAACTTTGTTCGAATAAATGGGTTTTAAAATACTGCCGCTAACTGATGTAATGGGCGCCAGCGTATAGTTGATAAGATCAATAACATGCGAGGCATATTCAAGCAGGCATCCCCCACCCTCCTCTGGATCAGACCGCCATGTATAAGATTGCTTTTTCACCACAACCGGGCCATAAGATTCGCCCTGAAAATGAAATATTTTCCCTAAACTATTGGCATCCAACAACCGTTTTAATTCCTGAAACGTGCCATTAAATTTATTGTGGTAACCCACCTGGTTAACCAGCTTATGTTTTTTTGCCAGTTCTATGAGCGGCTCGCCCTGGTGAGGTGTTAAGCAAAATGGTTTTTCAACAAAAACGTGAATCTTTTGCTCAAGCAGCTCTTTTACCAGCGACGCATGATGTTTGGTTGGCACCGCAACAAAAACAGCATCGGGCCTGGTTTCCAAAATCATCTTTTTATGATCAGAATAGCAGGGAAAGGGCGAGTACTTTCCTAAAATATCAGTAACCATTTTTGAGGTATCACAAACGCCTACTACTTTTACTTTTGGATGTGCCCCGAGAATTGATAAATGGGATATGCCCATTTTTCCTGCACCTATTAACGCAACTTTAAGCATTCTGTATTTTCTTAAATCGTAAAAATAATAATATCACATCCGTAAAAAGCTTCATCTGATTGCCAATATTTCTTTTAAAAATCTCCGGGCGCAAAAAAATTCTAACCAACCAGGCCATCCTTAATTTGTACCAAAAAGGATGAATTGATTTTTGAGTACCTGCAAACCAATCAAAAACATTCCCAATGCAAATAATCAAACCGGCGTTCAAAACGTGCTTATGTTTAACTGACCATTTTTCCTGTTTGGGGCAAGTCATCCCTACAAACAGAATATCAGGTTTAAACTCGTTTATTGCCTCAACCATTTTTTTGTTATCATCATCGTTGAATTCTGTTTTAAATGGAGGCGAATAATATTTACCTTCAATAGCCGGATATTCTTCAGATAATCTTGTTTTTATTTTTTCCAAAGTCTCTTCGGTCGAGCCCAGAAAAAAAACTTTGCTTTTCTGCTTTCCCGCCTTATTTATAAAATAGTCAAAAACATCCGGTCCCTGGTTTTTTTTTATGTTCTTCCATTGCAGTAAAATCGAAGCGAATGCAAAATAAACCCCGTCCAAAACCAAATAGTCTGTCTTTTTCAACGATTCGCGAAAAACTTCGTCCTTTGTTGAAAGGCCATAAGAATTTGGACTAATTGTATTAATTACTTTAGCAGGAACATTATTGATTGAAATTAACTCCAGCTCGTCTGAAAAAACCCTAAACCCCAAAGTATCAACGTATTTTAGCTCAGCCATTGTTGTCGAGTTGTTGTTCAATCACAGTATTCGGGGTTATACTGTTCAGATAATTAAAATTATACAACATTTTCTTTTCCATATAAATCTCAATAAATAAGCCCAGTAACCTTATAATCATCACGAGATACAATTATAATTGGCGAATTTACAATAATAGTGCTTATTTTTTACAAATTTTAAACTTTAACGAACAATTATATGAATAATTTGTCAGTTTATGCGGATAATATATTTATAAATTTCAAGATGATTTGCCTTCTCTTTTTTATTAGATTTTTGTAAAAATAAAAAAATTATCTCGCAAAGCATAGCCTATATTACACTATTACACCTAATTATCAAGCACAATCACTTAAAAAAACACTTTGACATTTTCCAATTTCCTGCACACTTCTATTCAGGAAAAAAAACAGTACCGCATTCAGGAAAACGATATAAGGTTATTGATTTAGTTAATCCTAAAAACGACTCGCGGTATATTTCTCCATCGGGAAATAACTTCTTCATATCAGCTTCGGTTAGCAGTTTTACTTCGTTAATTCTATTAATTGCCGCTTCCCTGGTGCCGGTTTTCGTGTAATATCCTAAATTTAAATTTTTTGTCAAAAAAACTTTTACACCGAACGGCAAAAATTGAAAAAGTGGAAACAGCCAGTGCGGTTCGACAGGGAAATATAAATTAGGCGTTTGTATATAATAATATTTCCCTACTCTGGTGGCTTCGCCGGCCATTCTTTTTTGATTTTCCTTCGAAAAAAGATGCTCTATCACTGAATTAGAAAAAACAATATCAAATTCATTGTCGCCAAACATTGATAAATCCATTGCATTCCCTGCTACACAAACAAAGTTATTCCTATTTGTAACCCCTTTTTCTAAGTTTAACAATAAAATGTGCACATTCGGCCGGTCTTTATAATTCATCTTATCCCAGTAGCTTGCAGTTCCGCCTATATCTAAAATACGCAACGGCTCGCCAGGCTCAAATGTGTCAAGCAGACCGGTAAAAAACTTAAATCTCTTTTCCCGGAATTTCTGAGATATTACACCTTTTACTAATGCAGGATCGGCAAAATTGAACGTCATAGGTCTGGGTTTATTGATATTATTGTTTTAATGCGCCTAATATAAGCTAACAAAATAGACATATAAACGTTTGCCGGAATTTCATTAAACAAATATTTTTTTTTGCAACAGCTGCAAAAATGCCAAAAGTCATTGTCATCTATTGAAAATACCGCGAATTAAGGCTATTTTTCTGAAAATTTTGCGGAAGCAAGCAACCACTTCCATAACACGCAACCAAATGAAAATGGTGACTTATAATTGAATGATGCTAATTGGGTTAAAAAACAAAGTACAACGTTTTTGGAAGGTTGGCCACGAGCGAACATTAAATATAAAAAAGAACATTGTTTATTCTTTTTTAATCAGGGGAATGAGTGTTTTAACCGGCTTCTTACTGGTGCCTGTAACTATTCACTATGTAAACACGGTACAATACGGTATATGGCTAACTATAGCTTCGCTGGTTGCCTGGATAAATACCTTTGACATAGGCCTTAGCAATGGCCTGCGAAACAAGCTGGCTAACGCTTTTGCTTTAAACCAAAATGATGATGCTGTAAAATATATCAGCACAACGTACGCACTGCTGTTTATTATTGCTGGAGCAAGTTTTGTGTTATTTTATTTTGCCGGCACTTTTTTTAACTGGAATCAACTGCTTCACATCCCAAAAACCATTGGTTATAATATTTGGCCCATTGTCATCATCGCCCTGGCTTCGTTTTGTGTTCAATTTATGTTACAGCCTGTTAACAGTATTTTAACGGCTAATCACCATCCTTTCAAAGCTTCATTAATACTGTTGGGGGGGCAATTGCTTACTTTGGCGCTCACTTACTTACTGGCAAAATACACATCAGGCAATTTAATTATTTTGGTGGTTATCGCCGCCGGCTCGCCAATATTTGTTTTATTGTTTAGTACTATTTATTTTTTCAAAACAAGTTTAAAACAGTTTGCTCCGGAGTTTAGTTTTGTTGATTTTAAAAGTGCAAAAAGCCTTTTAAATACCGGAGGCGTTTTCTTTTTTATCCAAATTGGCGCACTGATACTTTACGAAACTGATAATATCATTATAACACGTACACTGGGGCCTAACGAGGTTACTGTTTTTAATATTGCCTATAAATATTTCTCGATAATAACTGTCGTCTTTTTAATTTTTATTAACCCTTATTGGAGCGCTTTTACCGACGCTTATGCAAAGGATGATTTTGCGTGGATAAAGCAATCCATCAAAAAAATGCGAAAGTTGTGGCTTGCGTTTTTATTATTAACCTTAATATTGTATCTTTTTTCGCAGGTATTTTACCGTTTTTGGATAAAAGAAAAGGTAGAAGTGCCTGATATGCTTTCACTATCGGTGGCTGTATCGGCTGTTTTACAGGCTTGGATGGTGATACATTCCTACTTTTTAAATGGTGTCGAGAAACTAAGGGTACAGTTAATATTGGTTATTGGCGCCGGTATTGTCAATATTCCGCTTTCGGTTTGGTTAATTAACCGCATTGGGGTATCGGGGACGGTTGTCGCCAATATTATTGTGATGGTAATCATCAATATTTTTATAACCTGGCAAACCAGCCTGGTCATCAACAAAAAAGCAACCGGCATTTGGAGCCGGTAAATTACAAGTGCATAAAGATTAGTATTAAAAGCAACAAATAATGGCTAACGATATTCCGCTACAAAAAAGAAGTTCTATTTTAAGAAAAATAAGCAATTTGATGAACAAGCCTTCGCACGAGCGAAGCAAGCTAATAAAAATACATACCCGGCGTACCATATTAAGGCTATTCAATTACAAACCCTATTTTTCTAATATGTTTTTGTCCTACCAGCCCGACTCGCAGGCGGTATGCAATGCCTATCCCGAATTTAATAAATTATTCAAAGGATTTACCCGGCATAACAAGGTTAATAACTCGGGCGATATTCAGCGTTTGTGGAGTTTTATCCTCAATATATCGCAAATTATTGATGAAAACATTGAAGGCGATTTTGCAGAATTAGGCGTTTGGCGCGGAAACACGGCGTCGGTTTTAGCACACATTGCGGCTAAAAATAACCGGCAGGTTTACCTGTTTGATACGTACGAGGGATTCAACAAAAATGACATTAAAGGTGTGGATGCCGGCAAAGATGTAACCCGCTTTAACAATACCTCGATTGAACTGGTAAAAGATGTAATAGGTCCCGAAGCGTCATGCTGCCATTTTGTTAAAGGATACTTTCCTGAATCGTTACAGGAAGCGCACAGCCTGATAAAGTATGCGGTAGTAAGCCTCGATTGCGATTTATATGAGCCGATGAAAGCCGGGCTATCCTTTTTTTATCCGTTGATGTCCAAAGGCGGGATTTTCCTGTTGCATGATTATTCAAGCCTGCAATGGGCCGGCGCCAAACAAGCCATAGATGAATTTTGCAAAGAAAGCGGCGAGTTTATTATTCTGATGCCTGATAAATCTGGAAGTGCATTCCTGCGAAAATCGAAGTAAAGAGGGAGAGTAATGAAGAAGCAAGAGTCAAGAATAGGATACCCTAACTTCTTAACTCTTGTTTCTTCATTTCTTGACTCTTATATACTCTTCACAAATTCCCGCACCTTTGCCATCAGCCCCGCTTTGAGCTTTAAATAATCCGGACGATTGGTTATTTTTGTTGAGGAACTTATTTTACCATTTTCCCACTTAAAACGCGGGGTCATTTTGCCTTTATCGTAATCAATTACGTTAGCTAATTCCAGCAAGCCGCCCAAACGGCACGAACTTACTTCAAATTGATTTACATCATCTATATAAATCATCGGCGTACCCATACCTAATGACGGCAATGCACAATGCAATCTGCTGGTTACTACCAATTTTGCTTTAGCATATTTGGCCAGCAATACTTTGGAATAGTCGAATTTAGCCTCTTCGTCTTTAAAAACCGCGTTACGGTCGGCGTGTTTTATATATTCGGCGCTGGTAAGTATATCGTCTGTAAAATGTTCAGAATAGCTTTTGTAAAAATTAGCCGTGCGCAACAGCGATTTAAAATCAGTAGCGTTCACCAACTTTAATGCGATAGTCTTTATGGTTTTAAAATTGGCTGATAAGATAAAAGCCAACCCTAATAACGACATATTTTTCTTCAGCGGATCATACTTCGGGTCAACAAAATAAACTTTATCATCTTTATCGTCCGAAGAATAAGTTTCGCCCAATGTTAAAGTAAGGCATCCCGAAAAATAGGCATCAATACCTTTATTACCGAGCAATTCAACGGTCTTTTTATCGCGGCAACCAATGGGCTCATATTGTTTCAGGTATTTTACCACCTCATCGGTTAATAAACGTTCGTGAGCCACCACATTAACGTGGAACGAAATAAAAAATGGAACAATATCTTTCGAAGGTGGCCAGTTTTCAGGCTTATGCGTAAACCAGCCATTCATAATAAGCGCTACCTTTTCACCGGAATAATCATTCAAATGCTCCCGGTTTAAATAAACATCGGCTCTACCACCCAAAAATTGCAAGGCAGCCAGGCTTTGAATATAATCGCCAACATTATCCTTGCCATTTCCGGCCTCATAAATTAGTATGCCCTTTTTAGTACCCATAAATACTGGTTTTTGTGCTCGTTTTCGTTAAAATTAATGTATAAATCAGGTCGCTCTTCTTTTTAGCGACGCAATGGAAAGCCCCCCAAGCAAGGTTGCAAATCCCAGCGCAGTGGGCTGCGCCCATTGCCCCTGGGCAATAGCCTGCAAGCTTACACTTATTAATATCCAGGGCAATAAATCGCTTTGCAGTAATCGCTTATAACTTGCTTTTACCAACATAACACATACGTTTATCCGAATGACTATAGCCGTTACACCCAAAATAACACCCATCTCGCCAACTAACCTGCCCCATTCGCCTTCGGATATCAAAAAGCTTTCGGCAGTACCCACCAACAACCGCGCACCGGCGTTGGTACCCATGCCTATTCCCAAGCCAAAAAAAGGCAAACTGTACGACTGAAATTGTTCAAAAAAACCAGCGAAAATCCTGTTTCCTACAGTGTCTTGTATCCCTCCCTCGCTTTGGCTGGCGGTTTCAAACCTGCTGGTAAGAGCGTCTATTGCATGTTCAAAAAAACTAACCCGGCTCAAAAATGCAAGTATTACCATTATGCCCATGGCGGCAAGAAACATTCGTCCTAAATATTTGGGCTTACGGGCAATGGATATAGCTGCAAATGCCGTTGTCAGCACCACCTGGAACAGCAGGCTGCGACTAATGGAAAGTGGAATAGCTGCGAGTAAACAAGCCGATGATGCAATTAGCAGGATTCTGTTTATCTGTGTTGGGTTAAGCCAAAAATAAATAATAAAAGCCCCAACCACACCAAAAAACTGCGTATTACCCGTGGTAAATGAAAAAGTTCCGGGCGGCCTAAAATAGCCCAGAGCCCCGCTAAAACCACCACCTTGCGAATCGCTGCCGATACCCTTATTTACAAAAGCCGATTGAGGGCTGTAAAACTGCAATGCAATTAAAAATGCCATTGGGATAGACATCCAAAGCATTATCTTACCCATCTTCAGCACATCCTCCCTATCGAAAATACGGCCAATTAAAAATATAAGCGGAAAATGAAAAAGCAATATACGCACACCGTAAACGGCAACAACTATACTACCATGCCCCAGCGTTATCGCCGTAAAAAAACTAAAAATGGAAATAACCGACATAAATAATACCGATTGATTTGATGGCAACTCGTCATATCGCCACGCAATGTACAACAACCAGATGGCCAGGGGGTCTCTTACAACCAAAAGCGGTGTTGCTAAACCTGGCAATACCCATTTACGTAAAGCGCCTTCAAATACAAGCAATAAAAAATACAGCCAAATACCCTTTTTTAGCAATTTGTGGGCGTCTTCCCGGTTTGCTAAAAGGGTTCTTCTCTTCCTAAATTCTTTCAGAGAAGCGTTAGTCTCCCGGGCTGCTATATCCTCATTTAAACTGGCTTCCATTTATACACACTAAATTAAAATATAATTAACTATTATCAATAATTGCACGAAGCATTTCCTGTCCGTAAATTTCCCAGGGTCGCTTCCTGGCAGCTTCCATAGCTGCACGCCCGGCGTTGGCCACTAACGCCGGATGAAGGAGGATATTTTCAACGGCCTCAATCAGCTTTTCGGTGCGCCCGGCCTCAATAAGCCAGCCATTTTCATTATCTTTTATTACATCGGGTCCTGCCGTCCTATCGGTGGTAATAACCGGGGTACCCTGAGCCATTGCCTCAGTAATCACCAGTCCAAACCCCTCAAATAACGAAGGGAAAATCAACACATCGTGTTCGCGCATCAGTTTTAATACCTCCTGATGCGGCAAACTCGGTATCCACCGATGCTTTGCAAGGGCTTCGTTCAACACCGGGCAGTTGTCGCCGGCCTTATATCCTACAATTGTTAGCGATACTCTGTCGCCAAAAGCATCATGCAAAGCAAAAAAATCGGCAATGCCTTTTCGCTGCGATAGCCCGCCTACAAAAATAAGCTTTAGCGGCCCGGTATTGCTTATATTGGAATTATAATTTCGCGTCCCGGTAACCAGCGGAAATCCATAGGGCACCACACTTACCGGCGGCAACGTGCCTGGAAAATATCCGAGCGTTTTGGCGGTGAATTTACTGGCTACAAAAACATGATCGGCCAGTATCAACTCCTCGTCCTTACGCTGCAACTTATCGTCCGAGTCGCGAAAGCCGGGTAAAGTGGCGGCCCAATCGGGCCAGCGCTCCTGTTCGGCCTTCAGGTATATCCGGCCTGCCCGCCAATATCCTATTGGTAAATCATACAGACATTTTATACCTAACTGTTTTGCCTCGCGGAATGACGATAACGCGCCATCTTCATATCCATATACCGCATCGGGCTTGTTGTTGTTCTTTTTTAATACCGCAAGTCGTTTTGCCACCTGCTGGTCAACATCCCGGTAAACGGCATCAACACTTGCCCAGCCAACCTCGTGCTCGGTGCATTTTCTTAGCCCTGCTTTCGGTAGCGTTAAACGGGCAAGTTCCAATAACGGATGGGTTTGTATTTCCTCACCAGCTAACGGATACGTTCGCCGTAGTGCTTCTTGCTTTATTTTGGCGGGAAGCACATTTAGCCACCACGCCTCGGGGTTAACCGCTATAGAAGTATGAAATTCGCCAAGGGCCCCAGCTTTCGACAGTGCCGCAAGTAAAGCCCGCGAAAACTGATTCCCTGTTGGATGAGATACAACTACTTTCATTGTATATTAGCCAAAGGGGGTACAACCTTATATTTTACTTTACTTAGTACCCATTTAAAAAATTTCCCCCATAGCGGCCGTTGTTTTTCTAAAAGCACGCCTATTAACATAGCCGCTACAAATACCGAAATAATGGCCTCCCAAAGCTGCACGGTATCGTTAAGCTGGAAACCAAACAAGGCGCGCCATAAAATAAGTAACGGAAAATGTAAAACATACAAAGGAAAAGTAAGATCCGCAATATATCGGATTCCGTTTGTCCATTTATTAGGGATACTTGTCGCTTTACCGGTAGGCAATATCCATAATGATACAGCTATGAAAATACCGACTATCCAATCGGTAAAAAACTGATTGGCATAGTAAAGTGGCTTGTAACCTATCATAAACGGCATGGCCGGCACATAAGATACAGCAGCCCAGGCGGCCAACAACCCGGCAAATACTAAAAACCAGGCCCTGGTAGCGTTAATTGCAGGCCGGGGCAAACTGTAGGCAAAATATCCCGCTAACCATACAGGCATCATTAATAAAATTTTGGGGCCTGCTATAAAACAGGCCGCAACAACAATTAATATTGATTTTACCCCAGTCCTCCTGAAAAACCAAAGACCAAAAATAGCGTAATACCAAAACTCAAAACTCAGTGACCATAACGATCCATTAAGTGGTGGCGCTGCCGAAAATAGCCAAACTTCGTTTACAAACAACCCCGACACCAGGTACCTGATACCCGAAAATCCGCGACTGTAAAGCTGCATCAAACCCGGGTTGACGTTTTGTATAAATAGTTGAATAATTGCTGTGATAAGCAATGCCGGAATAACAATAGAACTGAGCCTGGTAAGACGGGCTTGTGCATACTGCATGCCGCCCCGGTTTTTACTTATGGTGGTATGAGCTATCACGTAGCCCGAAAGTACGAAAAAAATAATTACAGCAGCATGCGAAGGTTCGCCCGGGGCAGTTTCATCATGAGCAAGGCCTGGAAACCAGCGATCAAATGCGTGAATATATAAAACGGTAAACGCAGCACAGATGCGCAGGCTATCAAGAAAAACACTCGAACTTCCGGTGATGATACGCGCTGTACTTTTCTCCATTAAACTATTTAAAGATGATGAGTTTTACAAAGCGCAAATTAAAAATTCAATTTCAAAATTGGAATTTTTAATGAATAAACATTTTGATTTAATTAATTTAGTAAGCCTTTTATTTAGAATTTGATAAAACCCGGCGCATTACTGCCAAATTTCCCTCCCCAAAATATTGCTTTCGCACATTTTCAGGTTCGTTATGCTCCAGGTTTACCACGATAACTTTTTGCAACGCATAAAAACCATCTTGCTTGTTTAACGAAGTCCACATGGCTCCTAAACCGTTTGCAGTCACAAATGCCGCAAGGGTGCTGTCAGCCGGGCCATGCCCAAAAACAGGGCGCCCCGCCTGCAAATAACTGGTAAGTTTGGTAGGTAAACTCGTGCGCGAAAACAGCCCTAATGCTTTGCTTAAAGGATACATCGCATAAACAAAATGGCAGGCCGAAAGTTCGGGAATTACTTTCTCTTCGGGAAGGGTATCATAAAAACTTACCGTACCCTTTAAAGAAGCGGGAATGTCATTTGCTGTTAAATGGCATCCCCACATTTTTACCAGCGGCGTTTTACCTTTGGCATTAAAAAATTCGCGCAGTAAGCTTAAAAAGGCGACAAAATCATTTTTATCATAAATAGAACCGATATGCCCTATGGTGACTACTGCATTTTCGTCATCACCATTAACACCAGGGTGCATTATAGCATCGGGCTGTAGATATCTGTGACAAATCTCGCCTTCTTTGCCGCTTAGTACCTTGTAATAGTTACGCATGCCCGCACTTATCACATCAAATGAATCCACCGCTTTTAACGTGGCAGCCGTTAGCTTATCTGCCCAACCGCCCATAAACCTGTAACGGACCGAACGCGCACAAAGTGCACCTGCCCAATCGTCGTGTACCGTAAGGTGCACAGGGCGGCTTTGCTGCCGGGTTAATTCTAACGCTAAACGTAACCCTTCGTTATGCGATACTATCCAGTAGGCGTCGCACTCAATTGCTGCCATCTGCTGCACTAAACTATCAAAATATGGCATCTTTTTGTCAGCCAGCATTTTCCAGGTATTGAGCACATCCTTAACAGGGTCGCCCCCCATTAATGCTTTTCCAAGGTATCCGCTCTCATAACCAGGTTCAGCATTATTGCCCACGTAATACCATGAAATGTCAAAATCAGTAAGCGCGGCTATCAGGCTTCTTAATATAACCCCACCCCCACCCGTTAAAGGCGAGTGCGCTGTAAAAAGGCAAATTCTTCTTTTTTTGTCCAAAATAAACTTTTGCTAAAGTTTTAATAAATAACCTTCACGTCAGGAGACGGCCGAAAGGGATTGTACTAACTCCGCAGCAACTGCCGAAATATCGACCGGCCCTGGCATATCTATTTTACCGGTAATACATGCTTCAAAATTACCCTCGCGATATTCAATAATACCGGCAGCAATTGGCATTTTTGGCATTCCAATAGGTTGCCACGGTTTTGAAACAGATATTACAGGGAGCCCATGATCGCGCATAGCTGCAAACGAGCCGCTTTTTTCAATTACAGCTATGGCGGTGGCTGACAGTCCCATGGTGGCGTTCTTTAAAATACCCGAAACAGCCCCGGCATCCAATTCACCCATTACCTCGACAGGTAAACCTGTTGTTTCCCATACAGCCAGCCATCTTTCCTGCTCGCCCCCGCAGCGCCCAACAAATATAAGTTTAACCGTTATATTATTTTCTTGCGAATACCTGGCTGCGTCCCGCGCAAATTGCGCTATGGGTGCACCCGAATGTATGGTCCCAAAAACAACAAAGGAAATTTGGTTTGTTGAAGATGTGCGCGGAGCAGCTACCTCACTTACCGGGATATTACCAAATAACGGCAAATACGCCGCTGCGAACCCCAGCTTTTGAAGCAAGGAAACATAAAGCTGGGTTTGGGTATGCATTACCCTGGGATACAAATTATTCACTAATGATTTGATCAAACGGCGTTGCGCCCTCCCCCACCAAATAAGCTTTTTTGACTCCTCAACTGCCATTCCCACCCAAAGCTCGTGAAACATTATATGCCAGGGCCTGTTGCCGCCAAGGGTTAATAAAAATTTACTAAACCCTATTCTTAACCCCTTTGGGTGATAGCCAAATGGTACAAATTGTAAACTTAGCCAGTCGGGGTTCAATTCGTTAACCCATTCCCGGCCAACAACCATCGCATCCTTTTCCTGCATTCCCTCTGGTATCTGCAAAACAGGTAGATCCACACCATCCAGGTGTTGTGTGCCCGATACAACCATCGCAATATCACGCTCCTGTAAAGCAATCATACCTGCCCCGTGTCCCTGTTTAATCAGTTCTACCGATAAGCGCCGGCAATAATCGCCGACACCATCGCGACCTGGCCAAAGTGAGCTGCAGATAAATACTATTTTCATTCAGTAAGTCCCATTTCGTTTAAAGCCGATTTAAACTTTTTTTCTAAATTATCCCAGGATAATGTCTCATTATAAAAGCGATAACTATTTAAACACAGCTCGCGGTAAGCATCAGGCGCAGCGTAGTATTTTTCTAAAAAAGCGGTGGCCCCTGATACAAAATTATCGTTATCAAAACAGCAGCCATTTACATCATCCTTAACAACTGAGGTAATACCACCCACCTTTGTAGAAATAACAGGCAATCCATAAGAATTTGCTTCGCTAAATGCCACTGGCGTGCAATCGGCCTTTGTCGGAAGAATTAAAAAAGTGCTTTCTTTTAATAATTCCATTATCCTTGCTTCTCCCTCTTCCACATTTTTATTTATAAAGCCCGTGGAAATGATGTTTTCATTGTTGGCATAAGCCAAGGGTACATCAACGCCTACCACATATAAAATTGTTTTGATCCCTTTTGCGTTGAGGTTATTGAGTACCTTAACAGCATCATCGCCGCCTTTCCGCTCCCAGTCAATTCCTAAAAATAGTAGTTTAAATGTATTGATGCCGCGGTTTTCAACAATTGTTGCTATCTCACTTTGCGATGGTAAACTGCTTAAATTTGAAGCAAACGGAATAATTTTTAGTTTTCGCTGATCGGTAGCGTAATATTGCACAGCCGAATCAACCGCCCATTGCGACGAAAAAACAACTGCATCGCTTATCTGCAGCGCTTCCTTTTGAATAGCATGAATACTATTTATCGCTGAAG
>Ga0206947_1010_pt1 | contig 68173 bp, 61 predicted proteins | sample Alteio_BWOrgHeat_3_FD_153239 | JGI IMG/M metagenome (GOLD analysis project Ga0206947, IMG submission 153239) | Enriched cells from forest soil in Barre Woods Harvard Forest LTER site, Petersham, Massachusetts, United States -... | ecosystem: Environmental > Terrestrial > Soil > Temperate forest > O...
GCATTGGGCTTATGAACCCGATTTCGACCGGGACATTGGGTACATCAGAAATACCTTAGACGGCCATTTTGGCACCGACCCTAATATTGCCGGGCAGTACATGTGGTACAACCCGCTCATGTATATGACTGAAACCCTGGTTGTAAAAACAACCGGCTTACCTATAAATGTTGTGGTTGCCCGTTCGGGTCCTTTTTTAAACCTGCTGAGTCCAATTGCATTTTTCATAGTACTGGTAAAGCTTTTTGATTATAAAATTGCGTTAGCCGGACTGCTCTCCTTCCTATTTGTATCCAACGGTAATTTGCCCGGCTGGGGTGGCGCTACCTATTCGCCATTAATGCTTGCCGATTGTTTTGTTCAGTTTATATTTTATATAAACCTGTTTTTATGTTACAAGGCATTTAATACGCAAAAACTGTGGTGGTTTATCGCGCTTGGCTCGGGCATAGGCATTGGCTTTTTGGGACATGCTGCGCCAACCATCATTATTATTTTGATATTGATATTATTACAGGGGCAGAAAGTAATTGAAGCACTAAAGGAGAAAAACTTTAAAGCGGTTACAACTTATGTGGTGCAGGGAATTTTTACATTTATACCATTCATTATTTTCGCCTTCCCGTTTTTATATTTTATATGGGGCAAGTACCGCATGCACTTTATTAACAGGGTAATATTAGAATGCGCACCCGGAATATTTGAGCGTAAAAAGTCACTGGAGTTGCTCAAGGTAAACGCTACCATTCCGCTGCTGATTGCTGCGGTGGGTTTTGTTTGGTTTTATAAAAAATTCACCGTTAACTATATACGGCAAATAATTTTATTCTGGTTTTACATTACCTTCTTCCTGTACCTTTATGAATCGGCTTTGCCTACGGTTGATAAACTGTTGCATATCGATCTCCCCGATACAATACCGGCATTGCATTACTTCTTTTATCTGAAAGGTGTGCAATCCGTTTTCTTTGCATTTGGTTTTGTCTTTTTGGCCACATGGGTTATCAATTTCATTAAAACAAAATATAAACCCGGCCTGCCCGCCAAATATGCCGACAGATTGTTGGTATTATTCGTGTTGCTGTATACTGTTGGCTATTATCCCATTTATATGAACCGGCAGGATTTGGTTGAACCGCGCGAGCAGGCATTGGCCAAAGAAAAGCAAAAGGATGACCTCGCTATTTATTACTACATCGAAAAAAATATCCCGTTGGACCGGGTAATCCTATGTGAGCACGATCAATCGCTTTTCCCGGTAATGGCTACCGGGATCAAAATGGTTTCTATCGGCGTTTATTTTTCCAATCCGTATATCAGTTATGATAAACGCGAGAACGACAGGGACGCGATGATATCATATTTAACCACATCAGCTCCCGATTCGGCCAAAAGCCTGTTTGCCGAGTATAAAGTGCGCTACGTATTGCTGGCCAACAACCTTTACGCGAAGTACCGAAACCCTCCCTTTGCTATAAGTAAAGTGTTGTTGAAGAATGATTCTTATACATTGCTGGAGTTAAGTTATGCTTCTGGCAAAGGGATGGTTAATTAAAGATACATTCGGCCAATATCCGCAAATAACTCTTCAACTTCTCAACAGGGTCTCTTAAAAAAGCTCCGGTGCTTAATACGACCTGTTTTAAAACCCATATTACTACCACTTGGCACCGCAGATAAGCAATCGCCAAAAGTAATCGAATAGTGCAAAGGCGGTACAGATCATCCCTACCTAAAAGATGTACTCACCTACACCTTTAGCAATGAATTTAACAGCTTTTAAAGCATATATTTAATGGATTTAAGCCATCATATTCTTATGAATATAATCCTGAATTTAAAGCAGAAAATATCAAATAATATTTAAATTAGCCCACAGCCAATTGATACATAACCGAATAAAATAATATAATGAAGAAAATATTTATCTGTTTATTAAGCCTCGTAATATTTGGCGGCGCAAACGCGCAAAGTGAAGTTTCCATTCACTCAAGCATGAATAAGGTTAAACTCGACTTTACGCTCGATGCATCCGGGAGGCCATCCTACAAAGTTTTTTTCGGCGATAAACCGGTAATTAATAATTCGTATTTGGGTATTAAACTGGCTAATGACACTGCTCTCGATAAAAATTTCGCCTTAACCGGGTCCGAAAAAACTACGGTTGATGAAACCTGGCAGCCGGTTTGGGGCGAGGTGAAAAACATCCGCAACCATTACGAACAGGTAGTTATTCATCTCAAACAAAAATCGGCTACGGGCAGGTTGATGAACATTATATTCAGGGTTTTTGAAGATGGTGTTGGATTCAGGTACGAGTTTCCGAACCAGCCAAATCTGAAATACTTCGTTGTTTCGGATGAGTTAACCGAGTTCGCCCTTACCGGCGATAACAAAACGTTTTGGATACCGGGCGACTACGACAGCAACGAATACTCATACACCACATCAAAAATCAGCGAGATTGATGCCTCGGTATTGGCAAAATCAGCCACTGATATTGCGGTGCGCTTTGTACCCGATAAATACGGCATACAAACACCGTTGATGATGAAAACCACCGACGGTTTGTACCTCAACATCCACGAAGCCGCGCTGGTTGACTATACCTCGATGCAGTTACATGCCGACATCAACACCTTTAAACTTACCGCTAACCTGGTAGCCGATGGGGTTGGTAATAAAGCCTATATGCATGCACCTTGCAGCACGCCATGGCGCACCATTATTGTAAGCGACAAAGCAGCGGATATTTTATCATCCAAAATGATCCTTAACCTTAACGAGCCTTCGAAAATTGAAAATACATCCTGGATAAAACCCATGAAGTTTGTAGGAATCTGGCTGGAAATGCAAACCGGGAAGTCAACCTGGAACTACGCCGACAGAGCCGATACCCTTGATGCTAAGGGCCAATTGATACCCAACGGAAAACATGGCGCCAATACTGCCAATGTAAAACGTTACATTGATTTTGCCGCCGCAAACAATATTGGCGGTGTGCTGGTTGAAGGCTGGGATGTTGGCTGGGAAGACTGGTTTGGAAACTGGAAAGAAAACGTATTCGATTTTGTGACCCCCTACCCTGATTTTGATGTAAAGCAGATTGAAGACTACGCCACATCAAAAGGCGTACACATGATAATGCACAACGAAACTTCAGGCTCGGCAACCAATTATGAGCGGCAGATGGATACCGCCTATCGCTTTATGAATAAATATGGGTATACGTCGGTAAAAACGGGGTATGTAGGCAAAATTGTACCCCGTGGCGAGCATCATGATGGCCAATGGATGGTGCAGCATTATGTGCGTGTTGCACAAAAAGCGGCACAATACCATGTGATGCTGGATGCACACGAACCGGTGCGCCCAACCGGTTTACAGCGCACTTATCCTAACTGGATGGCGAGCGAAGCCGGTCGTGGTAACGAGTACAATTTATTCAGCACCGGGAACCATCCCGACCATGAAACCATCATGCCCTTTACCCGCTTAATGGGAGGCCCTATGGATTATACCCCCGGCATATTCAAAATTAAAGGTTATGCCCCCGGCGATCCCGAAAGGCAGGTGCACACCACATTAGCCAAGCAATTGGCCTTGTACATAACCTTGTATAGCCCGCTGCAAATGGCAGCCGACATGCCTGATAATTATGAAAAACGGATGGACGCCTTCCAGTTTATTAAAGACGTAGCTGTAGACTGGGACGATACAAAAATTGTTGAAGCCGAACCTGGTGAATACGTAACCGTTGCCCGTAAAGAAAAAGGTGCAGCCAACTGGTATATCGGCGCCATCACCAATCAAAACGGCCGCAATGCCATCATTCCGTTAGACTTTTTGGATAAAGGTACTAAATACGCCATCACCATTTATGCGGATGCCGACGATGCCGATTGGAAGAAAAACCCGGAGGCTTATAAAATCACCAAATACTACGTAAACGCAGGCACTAAATTAAACATAAAATTAGCCAACGGCGGTGGTGCTGCCATAAGTATTAAACCGGCAACGGAGGCGGATAAGGGTTTGAAACTTTATAAATAGCATCAATAAATCTTCACCACGAAGGGCACAAAGATTTCACGAAGGACACAAAGGAATGGAAACTGCCCTTTGTGTCCTTTGTGCTTTTCCCATAGTGGCCTTAGTGGTAAACTAACAAAGTAGTAATTAACAAGCATTCCAATAAAAGTTTAAAGGTTTATTTGTAAAGTTAAATGCAAGTTGTATTATTGCGTAATCAATTACGTAATAAATTACATAAATGGAATTTTACAATCAAGTCGGCAAAATGGCCCTGGCCAGCAGGCTTCGCAGATTAAGTGAATTACATGCCGAGCAGGCTGCCGAAATATGCGCACTTTATGGTGTGGATATTCAACCTAAATGGTTTCCTGTTTTTTATTTGCTATCGGTTAACGATGAAAAATCAATCACGCAAATTGCACGGGAGATTGGCCAATCGCATCCATCGGTAAGCAATATTGTTAAAGAGATGATTAAGGCAGGAGTCGTTGAAAAAGGGTTGAAAAACAATGACGGTCGCGAAAACTATGTAAAACTTGCCGAAAAAGGTTTAGCAATAAACGAGCGCATACAACACCAATACACCGATGTAAATACTGCGGTTGAAAATGCACTGAACGAGGCCCAATACAACATTTGGAAAGCGATTGAAGAATGGGAATTTCTGCTGGAACAAAAAAGTATGCTGGAGCGTGTGCGCGACGAGAAAAAGCTACGGGAAAGTAAAGCAGTTGAAATTGTAGATTATCAGCCAAAATATCAACCGGCATTTAAACAGCTTAATGAAGAATGGATAACAACCTGGTTCAAGATGGAAGAAGCTGATTATAAATCGCTGGATCATCCCGACGATTATATTTTAAATAAGGGAGGATGTATTATTATAGCACTGCATGAGGGCGAGCCAATTGGCACCTGCGCCCTTATTAAAGTTGATGACAAAATGTATGAACTGGCAAAAATGGCCGTATCACCAAAAGCAAAAGGACGAGGTATCGGTTATTTATTGGGAGTTGCTATTATTGAAAAAGCAAAGGAAATGGGGGCTAAAAAACTCGTTCTCGAATGCAATACCATTTTAAAACCGGCCATCAGCCTTTATCACAAATTGGGGTTTAAAAAAGTTGCGGGAATTCCTTCGCCTTATGATAGGGCAAATATCCGGATGGAGTTGAGTTTATGAAGAAAGCAGATTTGACAACTTTTAAAAAGTTGTCAAATCTAAACTGCCATACGAAACCCTCACTGCTTGCGCTGTGCCTTTTCCCAGGCAGCGCTTTGTTTTTTGCGGAAATACCTGATTAACCCCATTAACACCGCGTAGTTCATCACACAAAAATAGTAGGGTATAAACAACGCTTTAATGCGGATGTGCCTTTTTTCCATTATCAAACCTAAAATGGCCAGCACGTAAAATAAAAGCTGCGCCGCAAATATCAAATGGAAAAAGAATTCGCCGGGGTCCAACGCAATAATCAGGTTTAAAACAAAAACCAGTATTAGCAAAAACGGCGTCACCGTCCACCGCAATACCCGGTGACTTACATATTGAAAAGATAATACCGGGTACTTAAACGGGTTCAACAGATTCTTCAACCGCAGGATAGATTGGATGCCGCCTGCAGCAATCCGCACTTTTCTTTTTAATTCTTCGGTTACATTTTCCGATGCATTTTCAGTAGCATAGGCTTCGGGCTCGTAAACAATACGATAGCCTTTGGCAGCAATATACATCGATATCATAAAATCGTCCAAGATGGTGTCGGGCGGCACGTCCTGATAAAGGGAACGCCGTACGCTGAACAACTCCCCTGCCGCGCCAACGACCGAGTATAGTTCCGAATCCCATTTTTTTAACGCCGATTCATATTTCCAATAAAAGCCTTCACCGGCAGCGCTGGCATCAGCGCTTACATCCATTTGCACACGTTTCTCGCCGGCTACAGCGCCAACGGTTTTATCCTGATAATGACGGCAAATGCAGATCATGGCATCGGGGTTTAAATTGGTGTTGGCGTCGGTAAAAACTACTGCCTCGGTATTTACATATTCCATAGCCCGATGCACCGCCGCTATTTTGCCACTGCGTTCGGGCCGGTGCAGTAGCTGTATTTGAGGATAACGGGCAATAATATCGGGCGTTTTGTCGGACGAACCGTCGGTAACAAATAAGAACTGCAGTTTGCCTGCCGGGTAATTCAATTTAAGACAGTTGGCAACTTTTTCCTCAATCAGAGATTCTTCGTTGTAAGCAGCCACCACCAGTGTACAAGCGGGCAGTTGATCTTCATTAACAGTCGGAATAACGGGCTTGCCTTTAAGCGCTCTTTTTATTTTGATGAGGAAATAGAGCAAAATGCCATAGCCCATGAAGGTGTAAAAAACAATAAACAGGCTAATCCAAAAGGTAATTTTCATTTCTATTTTCTTTTGTTTTTATAGTTTGAAAATTTTACCACAGAGGCCGCAAAGCGAAAAACACAAAGGACACGGAGTGTGTTTTTTTAGTATTAAAACGTTAGTGTCCTTTGTGAAGCCTTTGCGTTCTTTGTGGTTAATTTTCAACCACACAAAATTTTATTTTATTGTTTCAATCCGGTACCCCAAATTGCTACTGTTTTTGCTGTGCGTAATGTTCCACCAAACTGCTCTAAAAAGCATGGGTATAAAATTGTAATTTTTGCCTTTAATATACGCAATAATATTGCGGGGTACAACCAACAAAATAAAGTATAAAAAAAACACCGGTTTATTTAACAACGGAGCATTGCGGCGCACAAACAATATGCGATTGCGGTTCATGAAGTATTCTTTAAGTTTACTTTTTTTTCCTACCGAAATTGATTCTTTGTGGTAAATCAAGGCATCGGTGCATATCCAGGCCTCGTAGCCGACTTTTTTTATGTGTTCGCACCAGTCCAACTCCTCGTAGTATAAAAAAAAGCCTTCATGCATTGCACCCGCTTTTTCGATGGCTTCTTTTTGCACCATCATTGATGCTCCGTGGCAATATGCGGTTGGGCCCATAATATGATCATATTGGCCGGTATCTGTTTGCCGCAGACCTATACAAGTGTTGCGGCAGGTATAAAAATTCATGGGTGTGTAGCCGGCATATTGTATCAGGCTTTTATCATGATAGTATTTAATTTTAGGTGATATCATTCCCACTTCCGGGTGTTCATCCAATACATTGGTCAACTTTTTAACCAAACCCGGCGTAAACTCGGTATCGTTATTCACAAAAAAGAGGTAATCGCCTGTAGCTGCTTTTATACCCAGATTGTTTCCTCCGGCAAAACCCAGGTTTTTTTCGGAGCGGATAAACTTAACATGCGGATAATTAGTTTGCCAGGCTGTTGGTAAATCAGCGCGGCTGCCGTTGTCAATCACTATTATTTCCAAACCGGCAGCGTCTTTTATCGATAACAAAAGTTCTTCGGTAACTTTTGGCTGGTTGAAATTTACAGTAATGATGGAGGTCTTTTTCATTATTTGGCGATAACTCTTCTACGTTATTTTAATACGCAATGTTAGTTATAAGTTTATTAAGTTAGCTTGAGGCATAATAAGTTGATTAAGTTGGCCAATATCATACAGCTTAGTTAAACAATATGCAATTTAATTTCATAAATGATTATATTTAGCGTCATTACTATTGTACACAGAGATGAATATTGATACTGGCGGCACAAAAGATCAAAAAACATCTAAAGTTTTTTTTCCTAATTTAAATGGTGTGAGGGCAATTGCGGCACTGATGGTTGTTGTTGCCCATACTGAACTTCATAAAAAAGCCTTCAATATCCCCCGAATAGGTGGCCTTAACCTGTTTAATTTGGGTAAAGTTGGCGTAACGGTATTTTTTTCGTTAAGTGGCTTTCTGATAACCTACCTGCTGCTCGAGGAGAAGAAAAAATTCGTAAAGGTGAATTTTAAGGATTTCTATATCCGCCGTATTTTAAGAATATGGCCCCTATATTTTCTTGTTATCATATTTGGGTTCTTTATTTACCCCAAAGTACACTCCGCCGAAGCCTTGCTGCTTTCGGTTTTCTTTATGCCAAACATTGCGTTTACCCTCAGCTTACTGCCGGCTATATTTGACCCAATATGGTCAATCGGCATCGAAGAGCAGTTTTATATCTTTCACCCGCATTTTTTCAGGATAAAAAAAACGGAACATATCCTGTATGGCATGTTGATATTTATGGCGCTGTTTTTGGGAGTAAGCGTAGCCGTCAGCCAATTTTATCACGGCGAAAATATAGCTATTAAACAACTTTTTTATTATGCCAGGTACGATAATATGATGATTGGCGGCATATTTGCCGTATTGTATTTCAACACCAAAAACGAACAATTTGATTTTAAATTCCAGACCCTGTTTAACCTGATTTTTAACAAATATGTGCAGTTGTTGTTGGTGGTATCGTTTTTCGGTTTTGTAGGACTGTATATAACCTACACAATTCCGCGTGGCGATATCATACTTGCCTTACTGGCCGTGTTGCTGATTATTAACCTCTGCGACACTGATACCAGTATCCGCAATTTAACCAGCGAAAAATTTCAATTTACCGGCCGTGTTTCGTACGGAATTTACCTGTTGCACAAATTCCCTTTGTTCCTGATGCTTTACCTGGTAAAAACTTATCTGAGCACGCAAAATTTAGTTGTTCAGAATTTGGTTTTGTATGCAGGCACACTGACAGCAGCTATAGGGCTTGCCTTCGTTTCGTATCATGGTTACGAAAAGTATTTCCTGCTCCTAAAAAAGAAGTTTCAAAAAGTTCCCAGCGGAGGGGAATAGGGCGTTTATATGTGGGAGGCGCGATACTTCGCGTCTCCCACATATAAACGACATCAATGCGGATATGTAGGGTTAATATATGGTTGAGCGCATAGTGGAAGACGCGAGTATCGCGTCTCTACATCATTTTTCCGCGGCTACCCTGTCTAAACATTGCTGAAGTACCACCGCAAATTCCTGATCGTTGGGCGGAGCAAATATGGTGTTATGTTCGCCAGGGATGTCATGCACATTTACGCCTTTTAATGCAAATTCACGCCAGCCCAAATAATCGAAATCATTCATATAAAAAGTCCTTTTCCTGGCCTTAAACAAGTCTACAACTATATTTAGTGGCTTTTGGAAATAATTGTGCTTTGCCTTGGCACTGGCTTCATCTATCTCATTGTCATAGGCAAAAAAGCCTTCACGTTTATCGTCATTGCCCTTCAGCTTCCAAAACCGGCGGATCACCATCCGTTTAATAATGGTCGATTTATATTCTATCGTTCTTTTCGGATCCTGTGCAAATAATACGAAACTATAAAGCAGTTTCTTGAAAAATAGAATGATCCGGTTGGGAATCCGCTTATAATACGGGTCATATGCATCACTTTGTTTGGCGTAGGTATCAAATACGGCCAGCATTTTTACCTCTTTGCCCATATTAATCAGCTGATGAGCCATTTCGTAAGCAATGGTACCACCCAACGAATATCCAGCCAAAGCATACGGACCGGTTGGGTTTTGCGCCAATATCTCGCTGATATAGTTAGCGGCAATTTCCTCCATCACGTCCAATGGCTCATCAACACCATTAAGACCTTTTGCCTGCAAACCGTATACCGGCTGTTCGGCATCCATATTCATGGCAAGGGCGTTAAACAATAACACGTTTAAACCTGCGCCATGTACTATGTACAAAGGCATTTTTGAACCCTGTGGTTTAATGGGCACCAGTGATTCCCAGGTGATGGATTGACTATCCATATTCAACACCAGCGCCAGTTTTTCGATGGTCGAATGCTCAAACAAAGTAGCAAGCGGCAGTCGTTTACCCGTTAGTTTCTCAATACGCGCCATTATCTGCACCGCCACCAGCGACCGGCCACCCAGCGTGAAGAAATTATCAAAAATACTGATCTTTTCCAGGCCCATCAGTTCCTGCCAAATTTCGGCCACCTGTTTTTCAATATCTGTGCGGGGCGCAATATATTCACTACTGCGGTTTACTAAACTATAGTCGGGTTTGGGTAACGATTTCCGGTCGGTTTTGCCGTTTGGCGTAATCGGGATAGAAGGCATCAGCACAAAATCATCGGGCACCATATATTCGGGCAACACAGCCATTAGCGCCTGTTGCCAACCATAAGTTTGCGATTTCAGATCTTCAACCTTTGCATCCGGCGCCAAAACAATATAGGCCACCAACCGCGGATCGCCTGGGTTATCTTCGCGGGCAATAACAACGGCCTCCTTTATATTAGCTTCGCCTACTAAAGCATGTTCAATTTCTTCCAATTCAATTCTGTAGCCCCTAACTTTCACCTGGTGGTCAATACGGCCAAGGCATTGTATGTCACCATTTTCTTTAAAGCGGCCCAAATCGCCCGTGCGGTATATTTTTTCGCCGGGTTTATCAGAAAACGGGTTGGATATAAATCGCTCTGCTGTAAGGTCGGGGCGATTTAAATAGCCTTTGGCCACACCGTCACCACCGATAAAAATTTCTCCCGTTTCGCCGTCGGTAAGGCTATTAAATGCTTCATCTAAAATATAAACCTGCGTATTGGCAATTGGGCGGCCAATGGAAATATCCTCATCACTCTCAATTAATTTCAAGGTGGACCAGATAGTGGTTTCTGTTGGGCCGTACATATTCCACAGCGCGCTGCTGCGCCAGGTAAGTTTGCTTACCATATCTTTCGGCAGGGCTTCGCCGCCGCAAAGTATTTTTAGCGGTAAAAATTTATCCCAGCCGGCTTCCAGCATCATGCGCCAGGTATAAGGCGTGGCCTGCATAAAGCTGATGTTTTCTCCTTTCACCAAATCGAGCAGTAAACGGCCGTCTTTTGATGTTTCTGAATTCGACATAATCAGCTGTGCACCAGTGATGAGCGGCAGGTACAACTCCAAACCGGCGATGTCAAATGATATGGTAGTTACGGCCAGAATTTTATCTTCCGCTGTCATACCCGGCGCCTTTTGCATGCTGAGTAAAAAGTTAACCAGGTTGGTGTGGCTAATCTGCACACCCTTTGGCTTTCCGGTTGAGCCGGAAGTATACAATATATACGCCAAATGGTCGCCGGTTACTAATGTTGCGGGCTCGGTAGCGCTGTAGCTGTCGAATTTTTGCCAGGCATCTTCAATCAATATTTCGGTTGCACCGGATTGAAAATGTTTATGATATTTTTTTGAGGTGAGTAAAATTTTGGCTGCGGAATCTTCCAGCATAAACTCAATACGGTCCTTCGGATATTCCGGATCAAGCGGAACATAAGTAGCACCAGCCTTCAAAATAGCCATTAACGAAATAACCATTTCGGGCGAACGATCAAGCGCTAAACCTATCACATCGCCTGGTTTTATATTACAATCCACCAATAAATTGGCCAGGGCATTAGAGCTTTCGTATAATTTTTTATAAGTTAATGTGCGGTCGTGAAATTTTAATGCTACTTTATCAGCATATAGTTTGGCGCATTCATTCAAAAAATACGGAAGCGCTTTGTTTTTGGGATAATCTTCAAAAGTATCGTTCCAGTTAGTGGTATTATTAGTGTTAGCACCCGTTCTCATTCCTTCTAAACTTAGTTGATCAGCATATTTATAAACCGGTTATTCCGATAAAAGTATCATTTTGTTTTGCATTGTAACACCTATTTTACATTTGTACGTATTATTCTGCATTATGGATGTGTGGCGTATGAATAAATTTTTTATTCGCCCCCTTTAATTTAAACAGCAGCAATACCATAGTAAAAAATATCCGCGGTATCCTCAACATAGCACCAAAAAGTCTTCTGTTTAAAAACGACGCCGGAATAGCTATTAATATGCTGGTATAACAAAGTATGGTAGCTGTTAACCATAGCTGCCATCCGGGCCATACACCGGGAATTACCAGCGCTATTAATAACATAAGCGGCATTAAGCCCAGCATAAATATGCGGGGTAAAATGGCGGTATGATATATTTCATTAAAATAATCAAAATTGCCCTCCTTAAACAAGGCTGTAAAGCCGGTGCCGCCGTACACGCGCAAAAGGTTAAACTGAGCAGCAAGCCAACGGCGTCTTTGTTTTTTAAATATTTCGGGGTTGCTTACTTTCTCGTCATAAATCAGTGCGTTTTCGGCATAAGCAACGCTTATTTTGTTACGGGTAAGTATCAGGCCCATTTCTTTATCAAAACCACCCACAGCATCAATTTGCAGCATTACCTCTTTAAATAACTGATATTCCAGCACCATACCCGAGCCAATAATTGCTGCAGATAGGTTAAATACCCGTTGCGATTTACGGAATAGGTGGTTATTTACTTCTTCGCTTATGGCATCCAAAACGGCAATGGATGTATTGGTATTTTTTGCCACCCGATGTCCTTGTATTACGCGGTCACCGGCCTGCAAATAATCATTCAGTTTATATAAAAAATCGGGCGCGGCTATATTATCTATATCAAAAACCACGGCCGCATCAAAACCATCGGCTGTGTTTTCAATAGCCTTATGCAGCGCTTTTGACTTGGTGCTGTTTTCAAAAACTACTTCCAGCACCTGTATAGGCAGTTGTTTCAGTTTTTCAATTGTTTCGGGCTTCATGGAGTCCGCAATTACACAGATGTGGAAAAGCTCTTTTGGATAATCGAGTGTAACGGCTGCCGCAGCCGAGTTTAATATAATTTCGTCCTCTTTGTATGAGCATATATAAATAACAAACTTGGCTAAAACAGCGCTTTGTGGCGGAGTTTTAACAGACACAAGCTTACCTGCAACAGAAAATACAAACAGATACAAGCTATACACCCCAAGGTATATAAACATTAAGCCTGTAATAATTGATACGATAAATTCAATAACTTCCATAATCAGTCGTTTATACGATGGTACTTTGATAAAGGGTTCATTGGGATGGATTTCGGAATTATTTAGCGAATTTAACCACAAAGAACACGGAGCTTTCACAAAGATCGCAGGGAAGAAAAAGGAAATTCAAGATCATTTTTGTTTGTGTTCTTTGTGCCTTCTGTCAGTGCTCTCTGGATTAAAAAAACTCATACTTTATCAAAAAGCATCAATCTATTTTAACTCCCGCGATATTCAAATTTAATTGTAACTTTAAAAAAACGTTAAATCGTCTCCTCTGTTTTCGTGTAGTTGAAACATACCGGGGCTAAAACCGTACAACACAATTATTACAAGGTAAGCAATTATATACACCATTGATGCTATTTTAATTTCAATAACGCTGATTTGATTGAAAACTAACGCCGGCTTTAACTAATGAAGTATTATATCAAGCTTTTGCGCCCTAAAGACTGGGCTAAAAACATGTTTTTATTTATACCCTTCTTTTTTGCCGGAAAGCTTTTTGATTTCCACAAAATTGAGTTGTTATTAATTGGTTTTGTAGCATTTAGTTGTATTGCCAGCAGTATTTATATTATAAACGATTATAAGGATATTGAAGACGATAAGAAACATCCTGTAAAATCGTCGCGTCCGCTGGCGTCCGGTAAGGTAAAAAAATCACATGCCATATTTATTTGCATAGCTTTAATAATTGCGGGTAATGCATTGGCCTGGCTGGCGAACCACAGTTTTGTGTTTAACATTATTTTGGCTATTTATTTTGTAATGAACGTTGCTTATTCGTTCGGATTAAAAAACATTGCCATATTGGATATACTTATCCTGGCTATGGGTTTTGTGCTAAGAGTAAAAGGAGGCGCCACTATAGCTCAGGTAGATATTTCAGAATGGCTGATCATTATGACTTTTCTATTGGCCCTTTTTATGGCATTAGGCAAACGGCGCGATGATTTGATTCTTAAAGGAACCACCGGCAGCGATATGCGAAAATCCATGAGCGGCTATAACATCGAATTTCTAAATACCATGCTCGGGCTGTTTTCGGCCATCATTATCGTATCGTACATCAATTATACCGTTTCAACACGCACCATCGAAAGGCTTGGTACTTACCGAATGTATTACTCCAGCATTTTTGTTGTGGCGGGTATAATGCGCTATTTGCAAATTACGTTTGTAATTAACAAATCGGGGTCGCCCACCGAAATTTTATATAAAGACCGTTTTATACAGCTCACTATCATTTTTTGGATAGCCAGCATCTTCGCAATTTTGTATTTGCGTGATGTAAACACTTTTGGTACATGAAGAAACTCCTGTTCAATTTTGGAAAATACCCCGTTATTGAAGCCGAAGAGACAACTTTCGTTTTTCAGAATCAATTGAATGACCTGGTTACCGGCGAGCCTGTTTTTATTGCCCGCGGCAGCGGCCTGTGTTACGGCGATTCGGCCCTTTCACAAACCACTATTTCTACCCTTAAATACGATAAAATACTCTCCTTTGATACCCAACAGGGCATTTTTGAATGTCAAAGCGGTATAACATTGGAACAGGTGCTCACTGTTATTGTACCCAAGGGCTGGTTTTTGCCGGTTACGCCCGGCACCAAATTAATTACTATTGGCGGTGCTGTGGCCAGTAATGTACACGGTAAAAATCATAAAACCCACGGCTCGTTTTCGCGGCACATTGTAGAAATGGATGTTTTACTGGCATCAGACGGGTTGCTTACCTGCAGCCATGATACTTACCCCGACCTTTTTGAAGCTACCTGCGGCGGCATGGGCCTAACTGGTGTAATAACCCGCGTAAAGTTCAGGCTGAAGAAAATTGAAACTTCCTTTATACGCCAAAAACAAATAAAGGCAAAGAATTTTGACGAACTGATTAGTTTGTTTGAGGAATATCGGGATTCCACGTACATAGTTGTTTGGATTGACTGCTTAAAAAAAGGCAAACATTTTGGACGCAGTATTTTAACAGTAGCCGAACACGCTATTCTGGACGATTTAAACGATGAACACCGTAAAAATCCTTTACAACTGCCGGGTAACAAAAAATTAACCGTCCCTCCTATTATGCCCTGGTGGGTAATCAATACATTTAGCGTAAAAGCATTTAATTTTTTGTTTTATGCGAAAAATTATGCGAAGGAAATAAGCAAAGTAATATTGTATGATCCTTTCTTTTATACGCTGGATGCCATTAACCACTGGAACAGGATATACGGTAACAAGGGATTTGTACAATACCAGTTTGTGCTGCCATTGGAAGCAACAGACGGCCTGGCCGAAATATTACGCAGCATCAGCGACAAAGGGATGGGGTCGTTCCTAACAGTGTTGAAAGTGTTGGGCAAACAGGAGAGTATGATCTCTTTTGCACGGGAGGGTTATACCCTGGCCATCGATTTCCCGATAAGGAAAGGCGTATTTGAGTTTTTAAACGAACTGGACGAAATTTTGTTAAAGCACGGCGGCCGGATATACCTTACCAAAGACGCCCGCATGAAACCCGAAATGCTAAAGAATTATCCCGAACTGGAAAAATTTAAAAGCATTATAAAAAAATATGACCCAGAAGGCAAAATAAGGTCTATACAATCAGATCGCCTGCAATTAACACCTATAAGCAACGAATAACCATTGGCCAAAACCAATGACTAATGACCAATGACTAATGACCAACAACAAGACAGTTTTAATTCTCGGCGCTACATCTGACATCGGTATCGCGATAGCAAAAAAATTTGCTTCCGCTAAATACGATGTGCAGCTGGCCGCGCGCGACGCGACGCAGATACAAGCACTAAAATCGGATATCGAGATCCGTTATGAAGTGGCTTGCAGCACTTTTTCTTTTGACGCATTACAATATGCCAGCCATGCTGCTTTTTTTGAAGGTTTAACTCCAAAACCGGATATAACGGTGTGTATTTTCGGCGTTATGTATGATGAGGATGATGCCTTAAACGATTTTGCGCTCGCCGAGCGGATGATAAATACTAATTATACCGGTGCAGTCTCCATTCTTAATATTGCTGCTAAATATTATATGGCACAAAAACAGGGCGCCATTATCGGCATCAGTTCGGTAGCAGGCGACAGAGGCAGGGCAAGTAAATTGATTTACGGGAGTTCGAAAGCAGCATTTACCGCTTACCTTGATGGCTTGCGGAATAAATGCTTTAAAGATGGCGTTCACGTAATGACGGTAAAACCCGGTTTTGTAAATACCAAGATGACCGAACACATGCCGTTGCCCAAGGCACTAACAGCTGAACCGGCGCTTCTGGCCGATGTGCTTTACAAGGCCTTTACAAAAAAGAAAAATACCGTTTATATTAAATGGATGTGGCGTTATATTATGCTGATTATAAAGAATATACCAGAGTTTCAATTTAAAAAAATGAAATTATAATTTGAGAGCTAATGTTTGATAATTAACCACAGAGAACACAAAGGGCACAAAGATTATATCTATCACCAATAAAACTTCGTGTTCTTTGTGCTTTTCGCTTTGTGCTCTTAGTGGTAAAAAATAACAAAGCGCCCACCAGCTATGAAAAAAATTGCCTTTTTTGATTTCGACGGTACTATCACAACCAAAGATACCATGCTGGAATTAATAAAATTTCAAAAGGGCACAGCAGCCTTTTATTCCGGTTTTTTGCTTAACTCGCCCTTTTTGGCAGCTTATAAAGCAAAAATAATCAGCAACCAACGGGCAAAGGAAAAGGTACTGGTTTATTTTTTTAAAGGCACACCATTAGCATCGTTTCAATCCGCTTGCGAAAACTTTGCCACTCAAATATTACCAGCGCTTATCCGCCCGGCAGCCTTAAAGGAAATTGCTGAATTAAAAACTAAAGGGTTTGAAATTGTAATAGTATCCGCATCCGCAGAAAACTGGATAAAAACCTGGTGTCATCAAACAGGTGTTAACCTGATCGCCACCAAATTAGAAACGATAAATGATACCCTTACGGGGAAATTAGATGGCTTAAACTGCCACGGAGAGGAAAAAGTAGCGCGGATAACAGCGGGCTATGATTTATCACAATACAATGAAATATATTGCTACGGCGATACCAGCGGCGATAAGCCCATGCTGGCGCTGGCAACTAACGCATTTTATAAGCCCTTTAGAGCCTGATTTTTTGATGCAGTCGCAAAAAATCAAACATCTAAACAAACCTTACACCGCCTTTATTGCCATTATAGCAACTTCAAATTCATCGTTAGAAATAAGCGATTTGCTTTTTATGCGGGCCTTGTAGTTATAAATGGTATTAACAGAATATTCAAGAATGTGGGCTATTTTTTCGGTGTCGTTAATGCCCAATCTCACCAGTGCGAAAATCCGCAGGTCGGTATTTAATAACTGATTGGGAAGCAATTTCACATGATTTTCGTCGCTGAAAAGCATGTTGTAACTATCAACGAAGTTTGGGAAGAGTTTTAAAAACGCCCTATCGAAGTTTACAAAAAGTTCTTCGCGCTCTTTGGTAAGATTGATGTTATTAATAAGGATGCGGATATCATCAAACCGTTTAGTGGTGAGCTTATTATCAACAGATCGTTTAAACTTATCCAGTTTATTGATGTATTCGGATATCAGGTTAAAATAATAGCCTATATACTCTTCTTTTATGGTATCGGCTTCATTAAGCTTGTGGATGGTTTCCTGCAAATGGTGGTTTGATTCTAAAATAATTTTATCGGCCACCTTTAGTTTTTGCAACTGTTTATAAATAATAACCGCAAACACCACCACGATTAGGGCCAGAACTGTAAGCGACGATGCGTAAAAAAACAAAGCGCGGCGCTGCCCTTCTACCGAATTGATGCGCTCACCCGCAATTAGCGGCAAAATGGCGCTCACCTGTATTTTGCGCTGCCTGGCGCCGTAGTAGCTGGCATCGTCCAGCGCTTGTTTAATATAGATATAGGCATTTTCAATATCCCCGTTTTTCTGCAATAGTTGGGCCAGGTTGGTCATGGCGGCAGTTTCTTTGGTCGACGACCGTACATCGGCCATAGCCGCCACAATCAGCAGGTTAATAGCGCTGTCGGCTTGGTTATTACGGATATAAATATCGCTAAGCGTTGATGCGGTTACGGCAAACTGATGATCAGTTAGCTGATAGTTGTTAAACAGCCCTTTTAAATCGGTAAGGGCTTTGGTTATATTACCGGCTTTAAGATATTTTAACCCATTGTAGTAAATAAACTCGAACGAGTTTGGTTCGCATAACACTGCGCCTGAGTCGATGTATTTAGCGGCCCGGCTGTTGTAAATAGACATGTAATAATTGTCTTTGTCGAAATCGGCCAGGTCGTAATAAGTACGGGCAGTTAAAAAGTAATACTCGCGGCGGGCGTTATCGTCCAGCAATTTGGGGTTTACGGTTTTTAGTGAATCGAAAGTTTCTTTAAACATCCCCGATGAAAGCAATATAAAGCCGAATTTAATGCGGCTATAAGCAATTTTTACCGGATCGTGCAGTAAAACGCCGGCTTGCTGAAGCTTTTGGGCATAGTAAAAAGCCTTATCATAGTTAAACGATTTATATTCTTCGTACAAATCCAGGTATACCTTGTATTTAAAATTCAGATCGGGGTTGTCGTTGCTGCTTAAATCTTTCTCTAATTTTTCTATCCTGTTTAGCTTTTTATCATCAAAGCTGCTTTTGCCATCCAATGTACTGTTCAGTCTTACCAACAAACTGTCGTGACTGGTTTTTGCGTACAGCGAATGTGTTAACGATAAAAAAAGAAAAACAAGCAGGGTTTGTTTCATGCACCGGGATTTGATAATTGGCAAAGGTAAATTATCCTATAAAAATATAAATATTTGTTGATTAAGTTAAAATTGGTTGATTGAGTTAAAAGAAAAATGTCATTTCTCACTGCGTTCGAAATGACATCCGGGGTTCCCCATCACTTCACCGCCATATACAAAAATGCGGCAATTGCCGCCCCAATTACCGGTCCCAAAACCGGTATCCAGGCATATTGCCAGTCGCTGGTGCCTTTGCTTTTTATAGGCAGTATGGCGTGCATAATACGCGGACCCAAATCGCGGGCGGGGTTTATGGCATAGCCGGTAGTTCCGCCGAGAGCGAGGCCTATTACCCAAACTAATAATGCTACCGGCAACGCCCCTACCGACCCTAAACCAATGGGTGTTTTAGCGGGTGTTATTTCGGCGCCTGTTATATAAAAAACAACAAATATCAATACAAAGGAACCGATGATTTCGCTGGCAATATTGGAGAAAAAATTGCGGATAGCCGGACCGGTACAAAAAACAGCCAAAACTGAACCCGGGTTATTGGTACGCTGAAAATGATCGTAATACATTACCCAAACCAACAATGCTCCTAAAAAAGCGCCAAGCATTTGGGCAATTAAATAAATAGGCACACTGGCCCATGGAAATTTGCCGGCAATGGCCAGCCCAATGGTAACAGCCGGGTTGAGGTGCGCGCCGCTATAAGGCCCTGCTACCACCACGCCTACAAAAACAGCCAGGCCCCAGGCGGTGGTGATCACTATCCAGCCGCTGTTGTTGCCTTTAGTATCATTTAATAAAACGTTGGCAACTACGCCGTCGCCTAACAAAATCAGTAACATAGTGCCGAGGAGTTCGGCCATAAATGGTGTCATATAGGGTTTATTTTAATTGTGAACTATTTTGCCAATAAACCCTCATCCGCTCAAAATAATGCTCTACCCAACCCGATTCGTATTGCCCACCATGTGGCGGCAAATTGCAATGAGTTAAAGTAATTAATGTACTGCCGTTTTTATCCTCGAGCGTAAGCTCAATAATCGAATCGGCTTCATCGTCCGCAAACTCAACCGTGCGCCACGATTGTACAATTTTTGAATGTGGCACCAGGTCCTCATTTCTCCCGGTTATATAGCCATCATAGGCCATAAATTCGGCGCCAACTTTAGTACTGGCAACAGCCGAAGTACTATTCGTCATTTCGGCATGTTGCTTGCTATCCAGCCAGGCATTATAAACAGCCTCTTTGCTGGCCGGTATTACAGCCGATACGGTGAATGACAAAGCCATGATGTTTTTTGGTTAAATTGGTTTTAACACCATAAATGTAGCATTATTTTCATAACCCAAATTTGTAAACATATAAGCTTCTATTATTTTCAAAAAAAGCGATATTTGGTCAATGGATAATTTACCCTTTAATACCGCCGGACTTTGCGCCGAAGATATAAACAGGTTTCACGATACCTATAAATCATTAAAAGAAAAACTCGGTATACAGTTCACCGGAAATATCGAATTCTATCTGAGCAATTTCGAACTGTTTAAAAGTTATATAGATATCAGCCTGCGAAATTCGTACGTAATTAAGCAGGATAATGATAACGACTGCTACATTCTGTTTGTAAGCGCCCATTCTAAACACGTTGATCACAAAGGCACCATTTCTGATAGTTATGACTGCCAAACCTGGGCACTGGCGTACTTGAAACACGATTTTGGCCGCGTACTGATACGGCGCGAAACACTTGCCGATAAGATCAAAGAACTTATTCACCCCGTTGAACTGGATTTTGCCGAAGACAAAGCCTTTAGCGATACCTTTTATGTTTTAATAAACGACCATCAAAAAGCCGTTGCCGGTATGGACCGCAATTTCCGCAATGCGGTAATGGATATTCGCGATGATGATTTTGTTATTGAAATTATAGAGCATACGTTGATTATTGGCAATAAAAAACCGATATCGGCAGAAAGAGCAGTGCATTTGGCAGAGTTTGTGGCGAGGTTATCGTCTATGTGTTAGTTTTTATTTCTCCTACCCTCTTTCCGCCGCAGGCGAAGAGAGGGTGGACGAGCGCAGCGATGTCCGGGTGAGTCGACTATGGGGGCGAGGTTAACGTCTACGCATGGCGTATAGTTGACTCACCCCGGTCTTAGCTTCGCCCGACCACCCCTATTGCGTATAGAGGGGAAAAACGGCTTAAAAAATGAATTTCAGCAAAACAAAATCAATGAAATTACTTTTATCCATCATCCTGATATTACCTTTCCATACCTCATTTGGTTACGGAAAACCCGATACCGGCAAAACTAAACTCCGCATTTCTCGCATAATTAAAGGCCGCCCTGCCTCTATCGGCATTGTGGGTGATACTACCGATGTAAAAACCCCAACCCGTGCAGGCAGCGTACTAATGGGTGGCAGCACGGATGTGGATGATGCTTTTAAATGGATGATAGCCCGCAGCGGCGGCGGTAACGTGGTCATCATCAGGGCATCTGGAACCGATGATTATAACACTTACGTGGATAGCCTTGGTAAAGTAAGTTCTGTTGAAACATTGAAAATAGATTCAAGGGCGTTAGCTGACAATGATACTGTTGCAGGAATTATCCGCAATGCCGAAATGCTTTTTATAGCCGGTGGCGATCAATCTAATTACATGAAGTATTGGCGGGGAACCAAAACCATGGCGGCCATTAACTATCTGCTCAATAAAAAGCACGTGCCGGTTGGCGGTACCAGCGCCGGATGCGCCATTATGAGCGGCTTTTATTACAGCGGCGAAATAGCCGGCATAACCTCAAAACAAGCCCTGGCCAATCCCTACGACTCGTTAGTGAGGATATACGATAACGATTTACTGCATGCCCCCTACTTAAGCCACGTAATTACCGACCAGCACTATGTAAAACGTAACCGCCAGGGCCGCCATGTCACTTTTTTAAGCCGGATAATAAAGGATAAGGGCATTTTTGCTAACGGCATTGCATCCGATGAAAAAACGGCCGTTTGCATCGATGAAAAAGGCCATGCCATTGTATTAGGCAAAAGCAAAGCTTATTTTTTAATAACGGATAATAAAAAATTACCCGAGATATGCGCACAGGGCAAGCCGCTAACATGGAATTGTAACCAGCAAGCGATAAGGGTGTATGAACTGCCAGCTTCGGCCAATAGCAGTTTTGATGTCAAAAGCTTTAATATTACTAAAGCCAGCGGGGGCAAATGGTACTGGTGGTGGGTGGATAACGGGGAGTTAAAAATGCAGGAGTTTTGATTTGAGAATTATTTTTTTATTTGGAATTTGGATTTATTGACTGTGTAATATGAGCAACGATCTACCATTTGAAACGGTCGGCATGACTGCCGCCGATGTACTAACGCTTGAAGATACTTACGTCGAGCTTAAGGAAAAATTTAACGTAAACCTGCCCAGTAGTACTGATTTCCAAATAACCGATTTCGATATTTTGAAAAACGATCCTGATATAACCACCTGCGCAATATTGTCTATTCCTAATGGCACCGGTAATTGTTACTTGCTTTTCGCGAGGGTTCATATTTACGATCGCTACGCGCGATCTGGCGAAATTATAGATTACTACAGGTACAAGGTTTTTGGTGTGACTGTCTCAAAAAAGGATTATGGGCGCGTACTCGTCAGGCGTGAAACTTTTGCCGATAAACTAATAAGGCTTATACACCCGTTTGAGCTTGATTTTAAGGATGATAAGGCTTTTAACAATAAATGGTATGTGGTATCCAACGACGAGGAAAAAGCGCTTTTTTCGATGAGTTGGAATTTAAGAAGCGCAATTATGGACATTAACGACGAACGCATGGTGATTGAAATAACCGGGAGTACGTTGTTATTTGGCAATAATAACTGGCTTGATAAGGAAGAAATAATGCATTTGGCCGGAAATCTATTGAAAATTGCGTCGTGCTGTTAAAACAATGAAAAACCAAGTATATCTAATTATTATTTTACTGCTGTTAGCATCGCTCTCCGGTTCGGCGAAAGCCAAACCGGATACTGTAGACTATAAACAGGACTGGTTTATTTTTCAGTTAGTGCTTCAGTAGTTGCAGCATGCCGCTCAACCTTTTGAATATTCGGATTGGCAAAGTCTTTTTCAATCAAACCATCGCGCATACGTACAATGCGGTGGGCATGCAGGGCAATATCCTCTTCGTGTGTTACTAAAATAATGGTATTGCCTTTAGCGTGAATATCCTCAATCAGGCCCATAATTTCTATGGATGTTTTGGTATCCAGGTTACCGGTAGGCTCATCGGCTAATATAATAGAAGGATTATTAATCAATGCGCGGGCCACGGCTACACGCTGGCGTTGTCCGCCCGAAAGTTCGTTGGGTTTATGATCAATACGATTTCCCAAGCCCACATTTATCAGGCTATTTTTTGCCCGCTCATTTCGTTTTTCTTTACCCACGCCTGCATAAACCAGCGGCAAAGCAACGTTATCAAGCGCTGTATTACGTGGCAACAGGTTAAACGTTTGGAAAACGAAGCCAATCTCCTCATTCCGCACTTCGGCAAGTTCATTTTCTGTCATGTGGCTTACGTTGGTACCATTCAGGATATATTCACCTTTGGATGGCGTATCAAGGCAGCCCAAAATATTCATCAGGGTTGATTTTCCCGAACCGGAAGGACCCATCAGCGCCACAAATTCACCTTTATTTATAGATAACGATACAGATTTTAAGGCATGAATAATTTCAGTACCTATTACATATTTACGACCGATATCTTTAAGTGTTATAAGTGGCTCCATATTTTTTTGTGTTTTGACTGTAGTGATGGGGTAAATGTTACAGTGGGGAGAAAAAATTAGTCCGAAAGTCCGGAAAGTCGGAAAAGTCCGAAAGAAGGAGGAACGACAGACTTACGAAGCTTTCAAAACTTCGTAAGTCTTCCCGTTTTTTACTTTACTGACTTTCGGACTTTTCCGACTTTCCTAAATCAATAACTTTCGCAACCAAAAAGTAATCGTCATCGTGCTTGGGGGCATTTAGCAGCGCCTCCTGGTGCGTAATCTCTTGCTTCACCACATCCTCGCGGGTAACGTTTACTTCGTTGGTCATATACACAAGCGGTTCTACGCCCGATGTATCAATTTCATTCAGCTTGGCCATAAAGTCCAGAATTTTGCTCATGTCTTTTATAAGCACCTGCTTTTCGTCGGCGCCAAGCTCAAGGCGGGCTAAGTGGGCTATTTTATCTACAGTTTCTTCGTCAATGGTCATGCTAATCCCAATTTATTTTCAATAATACCATAAACCTCATCGCGCAGTTTATCGGCATCGTCAATAGTTAAGTGCGCGGTTTCAATTGGTTTGTGCACAAATATATTACAAATACCCGGACGGCTGCCATATTCGAGGCCGGTATCCCACAAAACTTTCCAGGTATCTATAGAGGTAATAGGAATTATAGGAACTTTAAGTTCAATAGCCAGCCGGAAAGCACCATTCTTAAAAGGATATAATACGGGGGGATAATCATCAGGAATGGTAGCTTCCGGAAAAATCACCACGCTTACCCCGCTCTTCAACCGTTCGGCAGCAGTTTTAAATGCGCGGAAAGACGACATTTTGCTATCGCGATTTACCGTAATATCAATAGTCCGAAAAAAGAAGCCCAATACCATATTGCTTAATAGCTCTTCCTTGCCTATAAAGCAATGATTGTTTTTTATAGCAATACAAATGGCCGAAACATCAAGATTGGAGGTATGATTACCGCAAATAATATAGGTGCGTTTTCTATCTACAGGCGCTTCGTAAGTTATGCTGAAAAATATCCCCGAAATAAGGGTGCTCAAAGTAATAATGAGCCGCCTGAACCTGTTAATGTATTTATACCGCCGCTGTTTACGCGCCAAAAAAAATAAGATTGGCCAAATCAGGATGAAGAAGAAACCTACACTGTACCGGTAAAAATAAGTATGTATTCTTTTTAGGGGAAGTTTCATAACTTTCAAAAATAATGAAATAGTTGGGAAGGTGAAAGACTAAAGCAGAAAGCTAAAAGCAGAAAAATAGAACGAGGCAAGAACCTGCAATTGCTTTTTGCTTTGGTCTTTTAGCTTTTAGCGTCGTTATCGGCTTTAAGCTTTCGGCTAATAACATTTCGCACCTCATCCCGCAACGCATCTGCGTCATCCGCCGTCAAATTAGCTGTTTCAATCGGCTTATGCACATAAAAATCACAAATACCCGGCCGGGTGCCGTATTTGGTACCATCGTCCCATAGTTTTTTCCAGGTATCGGTTGATGATACCGGTATAATGGGCACTTTGAAGTCAATAGCCAATCTGAACGGGCCGTTTTTAAACTTGTGCAGTGTTGGTGGGTAATCATCGCTTATTTTTCCTTCCGGGAAAATGATGAGAGTAGTGCCGTTTTTGAGCCGTTCGGCAGCCATTTTAAAAGCACGATACGAGCTTATTTTACTATCCCGGTTAACCGGGATATCAACCGAGCGAAAAAATAAACCGGTAACCAGGCCATCTTTTAATTCTTCCTTACCCATAAAACTACAATTGCTATTTACCAGCACACACATAGCCGAAATATCAAGGTTGGAAGTATGATTAGGGCAAACTATATAGGTTTTACTCCAGTCGATAGGCTGCTCATATTCAAACCGGTAAAAGAAACCCGCAAGGGCCGAGCTTAGGATGGCCCAGATACGTCGCAAGGCATTCATATTTTTATACCGCGATGTTTTGCGTGAGAAAAAATAGAATAACGGCCAGCATAAAAAATAGGTTAGGGCCACGCTGATCACATACCAATACACGTGGATTTTTTTTAACAACAACTTCATCTGCATCAAAAATATAAAAATTCCTTACTTTCGCCCCATGGAAACTGTTGTTAGTGGTATCCGTTCTACCGGGAACTTACATTTAGGAAATTATTACGGCGCAATACAAAATTTCGTGAAGATGCAGAACGAATATAACTGCTTTTTCTTCATCGCCGACCTGCATTCGTTGACCACCCACCCCACCCCTGCCGACTTGCACGGCAATGTTAAACAGGTGTTGGTAGAGTACCTGGCCGCCGGCCTCGATCCGGAAAAGGTTACGTTATACATACAGTCGGACGTGCCGGAAACTACCGAATTATACCTGTATCTGAACATGAACGCCTACGTTGGCGAACTGGAACGCAGCACATCCTTTAAAGATAAAATACGTGCCCAGCCCGATAACGTTAACGCCGGCTTATTAACCTATCCTGTGTTGATGGCTGCCGATATTATTTTGCACCGTGCAACTAAGGTACCGGTAGGTAAAGATCAGGAGCAACACCTGGAAATGTCGCGCACGTTTGCCAACCGTTTTAACAGGTTATATAACCACGATTATTTCCCTGAGCCATACGCCTTCAACTTTAGCGAGAACCTGGTAAAAATACCGGGCCTGGATGGCAAAGGAAAAATGGGAAAATCAGAAGGCGAAGGCAATGCCGTTTACCTGTCCGATTCGCCCGAAGCTATCCGCAAAAAAGTTATGCGCGCCGTTACCGATAGCGGCCCAACCGCCGATAACCAGGAAAAACCGCAGGAAATACAAAACCTTTTCGATTTGATAAAGGTGGTTTCGTCTGCTGATACTTATGAGCATTTCGATAACCTGTACAATACCTGCAACATACGCTACGGCGATTTAAAAAAGCAATTGGCCGAGGATATTATCATCGCCACAGCGCCTATTCGCGACCGAATTAAAGATATTTCTACAGATTCAGCCTACCTGCGCCAGGTTGCCCGTCACGGGGCCATCAAGGCAAGGGAAAGCGCTTCGAAAACCATAAAAGACGTAAGGGAAATTATTGGGTTCAGGAGTTTCTGATTAGTTCAGGAAAAGTCCATAGTCAATGGACCATAGACCATAGCAAGGTTCTCTGCTACGCCATGGTCCATAGTCTTTTGTCCATGGACAAAAGACTATGAACTATTTTTGATACTTGATACTTCAAAACGTATATTAGGCGGAGTTTTATTTCGGCGTTAATGGCATGTTAACTTAAAAACAACTATGAGCTATGAACCGTATAACTAAGATACCACTAACCACGAACTAACAGAAAAACATGCATATTGCGATTGTAGGAAACATTGGCGCCGGTAAAACTACTCTTACCGAATTATTAGCTAAAAATTATGGGTGGGACCCTGTTTATGAAGCTGTAGATAATAATCCTTACCTGGAAGACTTTTACAGCGACATGAAACGCTGGAGTTTTAACCTGCAGATTTATTTTTTAAACAGCCGCTACCGCCAGATTATCGACATTCAAAAAAGTGGTCAGGATATTATCCAGGACCGGACCATTTATGAAGATGCCTATATCTTTGCCGAAAACCTGCACGATATGGGACTGATGACTACCCGCGATTATCAGAACTATCAGGCCATATTTGATAATATCACCGCCTTTATTAAACCGCCGGACTTGCTGGTTTATTTACGGGCATCAGTACCAACATTGGTCAACAACATTCAGCGCCGTGGCCGCGAATATGAAAGCGGCATCAGGCTTGATTACTTATCCAAATTGAACGATAAATACAACAAATGGATAAACGGCTATAAATTGGGCAAACTGCTGATTATTGACAAAGACAACATTGATTTTGCTAATAATACCGAAGATTTGGCGACGGTGGTGCAGATGATTGAGCGGGAAATACACGGGTTATTTTGATTAGGTTGAAAAGGTTGTAGTTGTTGTAATGGTTGGAGTTGTCACTAAGGTTGTAAATCACGTCATTGCGAGGAACGAAGCAACCTCTGAATGTGCTAATCATCATGTATTCAAAACAGGGTTAAAAGCATGAACAAAAAGTGGCTTCTCATCATATTAATACTTCCACTCATTATAGCCTGTAGCGCAACTTCCGATGATTGGCAAGAATTAGATTTAGGTTCCTTTAAAATATCAATCCCAAAGCAATGGACTTATAAAAAAGTTCAGGGTGATGATTCATTTATTGGTGGAATTGTTGGTCCAAATGTCAACATTCAATTTGATTTTAGTAATATGGGTTATGCAGATGACCTAATTCCAACTGAACAAGAATATCTGCATGGAGAAGAATGGCAACAAGGCGGGTATTTTTATAAAGTTGGAGTAACATATACTGCTGATTTTAATGTTAAAAATGAAAAAACAGCACAAATGAAAAAAATCGGCACTACTGATTCAACGTTAGTTCATGTTGAGGCAGACCCCATTTACCAAACTAAAACAAATATCCATTTGCCAACAACTGCTCAAAATATCAAGTTCCCTAAAGCAGATTACATTGCTGATATGACCTATAAGGATAGCACCATCCATGTGCCAATCACTATCCCAGCCGAAACAAAAGCTCATCATATTCAGATTGACACTACCGACAAATATATCATCAAAACAGTTTGGCCTAAAGTTCCCTCGCAGGGGATAACGGGTATATATTTTAAAAGCAGGGCCTCCGATCTGACGTTTAATATAGTAGGTATTAATTTATCCAAGCAAAATCAACTTTTGGCGCTAAAAGCGTTTAAAACTATCATAATCAAATGAACATCCTCGGCATCATTCCCGCCCGTTATGCTTCCTCCCGTTTCCCCGGCAAGCCTTTAGTTGATATTGCCGGAAAATCCATGATCCAGCGTGTTTACGAACAAGCCAAAAAATGCGCTGATTTAACTGAGGTTATTGTTGCTACCGATGATGATCGCATTTTTAGCCATGTAATCAGCTTTGGCGGTGTTGCTGTAATGACCTCCCCGAATCACCAAAGTGGCACCGATCGTTGTGCCGAAGTGGCCCTGCAACATCCACAATATGAGGTAATTATCAATATACAAGGCGATGAGCCTTATATCGATCCGGAACAGATCAGCAAATTAGCCTCTTGTTTTAAAACTGCCGATACCCAAATTGCCACTTTGATAAAAAGGATATTAAGTATTGATGAGTTGGTTAATGTAAACTCACCGAAAGTGGTGGTCAATAATCTATCCGAAGCAGTTTACTTTTCCCGCTCTCCCCTGCCCCATATTCGAGGTCAGGAACAAGAAAACTGGCTGGAATACTTTGCTTATTTTAAGCACATAGGTATTTACGGCTATCGGGCTGATATTTTGCAGCAGATTACCAAACTGCCGGTATCACCATTAGAAAAAGCTGAAAGTTTAGAACAGTTACGCTGGGTGGAAAATGGCTATCGTATAAAAGTTGCCGAAACGGAGTTGGAAACGCATGCTATTGATACGCCAGGGGATTTGGAAAAGCTTATATTTGATTAATTATCTACCAATCTTACCACAATGAAGGCCTTCAATATTATTAAATTGATTTTCGTACTTTCGATTATTCAGATGAGCAAAACTTATGCTCAAAAAGATTATGTTATCACAAAAAAACATGATACAATTTTTTGTAAAATAAAAGCCAATTTTGGGCAACACTCCGAATATAAAATTAACGGAGAGGAAAAATATCAGGAAATTGATACCGTCAATGTAATTCGATTTTACGTGGATAAAGACGGCTCTACCTGGGTGTTAAAAATATTACCTTTAACAAAAAAGCAAATAAAAGCAGAGGAGGGATACGTTAAATGGCTCGAAAAGGGCAGAATTAATTTATTTGAATATGTTTCGGGGACGCTTACATCTGTTTCGATGGGATATCAGCACACTCCGGTACCGGGTTCTTCCGGAGTTTCTTATAGAGTTGGAGCTGGCACTGGCAATAAGGAACCTGAAATATCCTGGGCTTTTAATAAAGGTGATGATACAAAACAATTGAACGACATTGGATTTAAAATAGGTGGCAAGTTAACGCCACGAAGAGACGGATTAAGAGAAATCATGAATTTAATGGCCGACAATCCCGGTCTGCTTGGCCAGCTAAAGGACAGTTCGGATAACGGTTCCTCATACGAGATTGTTAGGGAAGCTGTTGCTATGTATAACCAGCAATATTTATTTAGTAATAAGCCCCCTAAATAAATAACCCTATTAAAAATCCGAATATTTGGAGGAGATACTCTGGGTTGAAAATAGCTATCGCATAAAAGTTGCCGAAACGGAACTGGGAACACAAGCAATTGATATGCCGGGGGATTTGGAAAAATTATTCCAATAATATTTCTATTTTTATCCGATAAACTTCATCACAATGAAAGCCTATAAACTTCTCCTTTTAGTTTTTTTATGTTCAGTTGTTCACATCAATAAAACTTTTGCGCAACAAGAGTACCCCGATTATGTTATTACTATCGGTGGCGATTCAATCCGCTGCGAAATAATCGTCCCTTTATTTGGAAGTGTAAAATATCAAAGCGCATCGATGACGAAGGCCGAAAAAATTAAACCCGATGCTATTAAGGAATATTATATAGCAGACGAAAATATACTTCATAGAGCTGTATTTAAGGATAGCACATCGAAGCCAATGTTTATGACCGTTATAGAGAAAGGCAAACTAAGCCTTTACGAAATGGTTTATAACAACTATAGCAAATACGGCAATACTACAACAACAGAATGGTATATTGGCAAAGGGTCAGACTATGTTAAGGATTTTAAATCTTCTGGCATTTATATCGGGAAATCCCGGAAAGAGCGAAAAGATTACCTGGGCGATTTACTAAAAGATAATCAGGCTGTTTATAATAAATATATTGCTGAAGATAAATTCAGTTTTAAACAGATACAGAACCTGGTGCATTTATATAATACTGGGCAGCCTTTGAGCGACGGAAATTGAATCGTTTGAAATTTATCTTATGAGTTATTCATACTGATTGTAAAGGTTTCGCTATAGCATTTGCAAGATTTATCGGTTATATTTATAGTACCAAACTGTTATCCCTAAATGAAAACACTCACTACCAAGACAATTCTATTTAGTATTTTTCTGCTTCTCGCATTGTCTGTAAAAGCCCAAACCGACGACTACGCTATTACTAAAAATGGCGATACCGTAAAATGCCTAATGACCTTTCCAGATGGTTTTACACCGACTGATCATTTATATCTAGGCGGAGCAAATATAAAATACCGAACCGGCGACACCTATAAAGAAGGGACAATAAGCCCTTTCGATTTTAAAGAATTTTATTGCTTTAGGGAAAAGCTGCTGTGCCGTTCGGTGTTTATAAAAGCAGAAGAGGGCCGTACGTTTATGAAGGTGTTGGAAAAAGGAAAAATAAATTTATACCAATTTGCCTATCCTGGCTTTAATATTACTAACCAAAGTCGTAATCAATCTTACTATGTAATTTGGTATGTATCAAAAGGATCAGATACAGTGAAAGAATTGAAAACGGACGGTTTTATTATGAAATCAAGAAAAAAAGAACGGCTGGATAATTTGGCCGAAATGCTGATGGACAATAAAGCTGTTTATGATAAATTTATGGTAAAAAATGTTTTTAGTTTTGGACGTTTGAGAAATTTTGTCCATTTGTATAATACCGGTGAACTTTGGAATAATAGGAACATATCGGATTTACCCTAAAGGCGCTCTGCATCATCACCCTTTTTCCGTCTTCGCAGGGTCTCTCAAAGAGGAGCCTGCGCGGGATGTGTGTGGGAACGGAACATTTGCTTGCTCGTAATAACCACAAACAACGCAGGGTCCTCTTTGAGAGACCCTGCTGGGACGCAAAAGCCAGATTCAGCTGTCAACCATAATTTTAAATTAACTAATTGATTATCAATAAAATAACACATAAACCATCGAAAATTCTGTAAACCATACGTAAACCACGCTTCCACCTTCGCAGTCAGGTTGAGAAACCCTGGTGGCACCATACCGTCTTCCCCATCTTCCCAACATTTTCAAACCTTTTCAACAATTACAACCTAACTTAACCTAAGTCGTATTTTTTTCTTACTTTTGCATCCCGTACACAAACAATTTACTCCGGCTTAAAAACCGCAGCAAATTCACAGAAAATCTATGACTAAATATATTTTTGTTACGGGCGGCGTTACCTCGTCGTTAGGAAAAGGTATTATTTCTGCCTCTTTGGCCAAGCTCCTTCAGTCGCGCGGGTACCGCGTAACCATCCAAAAGTTCGACCCTTATATTAACATCGACCCGGGAACATTAAACCCCTACGAACATGGCGAATGTTATGTTACCGAAGATGGCGCCGAAACTGATTTGGATTTGGGTCACTACGAGCGTTTTTTAAATACCCCTACGTCCAAAGCCAATAACATCACCACCGGCCGCATTTATCAAAATGTAATAAACCGCGAACGCGAAGGTGCATTTTTGGGTAAAACCGTACAGGTAGTACCGCATATTACCGACGAAATTAAAAGAAACATCCGCATACTGGGCGAAAGCGGCGATTACGATATTGTGATTACTGAACTGGGCGGCACCGTAGGCGATATTGAATCGTTGCCTTATATTGAAGCCGTACGTCAGTTCAGGTGGGAAATTGGCGCAGGTAACTCTTTGGTTATTCACTTAACGCTAATCCCTTTCCTTGCTGCAGCCGGCGAATTAAAGACCAAACCTACACAACACTCTGTAAAAATGTTGTTAGAGTACGGTATACAGCCCGATATTTTGGTTTGCCGTACCGAATATCCGCTTAACCTGGATATCCGCAAAAAAATTGCTTTATTCTGTAACGTAAACGTAAAAGCCGTTGTTGAATCAATTGATGCATCAACCATCTATGATGTGCCGTTGCTGATGCTGAAAGAGCAATTAGATAAAACCGTTTTAGCAAAATTAAAACTGCCGCATAAAAGCGAACCCGACCTGGAAAACTGGAAAGCATTTTTGGGCCGCCTTAAAAACCCAACCGACGAAGTGAGGATTGGCCTGGTAGGTAAATATGTAGAATTGCCCGATGCCTATAAATCCATCAGTGAATCGTTTATTCACGCCGGCGCGAGGAACGAATGTAAGGTAAAGGTTGAGTACATCCCCTCAGAACAGTTAACACCTGATAATGCTGTTGAACGCCTGAAAGGCCTTCACGGTGTATTGGTAGCGCCTGGTTTTGGCGAACGTGGGTTTGAAGGTAAAATTGAAGCAATTCGTTATGTGCGCGAAAACAATATTCCGTTTTTTGGGATCTGCTTAGGAATGCAATGCGCTGTTGTTGAATTTGCACGTAATGTATTGGGCCTAAAAGAAGCCAGCAGTACTGAAATGAACCCTGACACCATCCATCCGGTAATCAGCATGATGGAAGATCAGAAAAAAATTGTAAATAAAGGCGGCACTATGCGCCTTGGCGCTTCGCCATGCGATTTAAAAAAGGGCAGCAAGGCGGCTAATTTCTACGGAAAAAGCCGTATCAGCGAGCGTCACAGGCATCGCTATGAGTTTAATAATGAGTATTTAAAGGAATATGAAAACGCAGGCTTCCTGCCAACTGGTATCAATCCCGAGAACAATTTGGTGGAAGTGGTAGAACTTAAAAATCACCCGTTTTTTATTGGTGCGCAATTTCACCCGGAATTAAAATCAACAGTTGCTAATCCGCACCCACTTTTTATTAACTTTGTCGCCGCTTCGATGGCTTATGCCCGCAAGAAATAGGTAATTGTACTAAAATTAAAAATGGATAAAAATACGTTTACAGGATTATTCCTGATCATGATTATAATGGGGGCCTCCTTTTATTTCATGAAGCCGAGTGAGGCTGATTTAAAGAAAGCAGCTATACAGGCACATGCCGATTCGATAAAAAGAGGCGATATTAAAGTAGCCGGAACTACTGCAAAACTCAGCGATACCACTAAAGCCCAGGTACCTGTAAAGGTAGATTCGGCAGTTTTAAAAAGCCCTTTTGGTGCAGCAACTGTTGGCACCGAAAAATTCATCACGCTTGAAAATAAAGACATCCGCGTACAATTAAGCACACACGGCGGTCGCGTTTATTCGGTAGAGTTAAAAAACTATAAAACTTTTAACAAAAAACCGTTGGTTTTATTTGATGGCGCCAGTAATCATTTTGGATTAACCTTCAACGCAGGTAATAATAGCATTAATACCGATAAACTGTTCTTCACACCAAGCGCAGGTGGTCTTCAGGTTGCAGAAAAAGACTCGAGCACACTTACTATGCGGTTGAGTTATAGCCCAACCCAGTATATCGACTATATTTATTCGTTAAAAGGCACAGGTTTTAAAGTGGGCTTCACGGTAAAAGCTACCGGTTTAGACCAGGTAATTGCCAATACCAACAGCCTGAACATTAACTGGCAGGCCAATATGTTAAAAAACGAGAAGGATATGCCGCAGGAACGCCGCTATGCTACCGTTTACTATTTTAACAATGAAAATACATTAGATTACCTGAGCGAAAATAAGGACGACCAAATTGCTATCAACGATAAAAAGCTGCAATGGGTATCGTTCCAGGCGCACTTCTTTTCGGGTGTGCTGATACCTAAAGAGGGCTTTGATAAATCGAGCTTATCGGTAACTACCGATGTTAATGATACTACGCATTCCAAGCAAATGGCAGCAACTATGTCGGTTGCAAAGAGTACTGATGGTACGTTCCCGATGGAGTTTTACTTCGGTCCTAATAAATACAGCATTTTAAAGACCCAGGGGCATCACCTCGAAAGGCAAATTTACATGGGCTGGGCGCCACTTGCATTTATCAACCGTTTTGCAGTATTGCCGGTGTTTAACTTCCTGAACCAGTTCACCACCAATTACGGCTTAATTATTTTGGCCCTAACCATTGTGCTTAAACTGGTACTATCGCCACTTACCTACAAGTCGTACCTTTCGATGGCTAAAATGCGTGTGCTAAAGCCCGAAATGGACGAAATTAAAACCAAGGTTGGCGAGGATAACCCTACCCTGTTACAACAGGAGTATATGAAGTTATACAAAAAAGCCGGTGTAAATCCTTTAGGCGGCTGTTTACCGCTGGTAATACAAATGCCTATTGTAATTGCTTTCTTCCGCTTTTTCCCAAGCTTATTTGAGTTGCGCGGACAAAGCTTCCTTTGGATGCATGATTTGTCCACTTACGATTCGATCCTGACGTTACCTAATATACCTTTCATTGGTAATCACCTGAGCTTAATGTGTTTGCTGATGACCATCAGTACGCTCATCATGACTTATTTTAACAACCAGGTATCTGGTGCAACCGGGCAGATGAAATATATTGGTTATATCACGCCGGTTATCTTCCTTGGCGCACTGAATAGCTATCCATCAGGCTTAAACTACTATTACTTTTTGGCCAACTTAATGACATTTGGTCAGCAGTATTTAATACGTTTTATGGTTGACGACAAAAAGATACACGCCCAGATACAGGAAAACAAAAAGAAACCTGAAGTAAAAAAGAAAACAGGCGGTTTTCAGGCTCGCATGGAAGAAATGATGCGCCAGAAACAACAATTGCCTCCGGCGAAGAAAAAGTAATTTGTTGTAAAGTTGAAATGTTAGCATATTCAACTAATGCCTCTAAAATAACCCGGTAGAAAACTCTGCCGGGTTATTTTTTGCAGATAACCCAGCAACATTCCAACCTTACAACTTTTCAACATTTCAACTAAAAATTTTAGCAAAAAAATACATACATTTACGCCATGTATGCAATTGTAGATATTGAAACTACCGGGGGGCATGCCAGCGGAAATGGCATTACCGAGATAGCTATTTGCATACACAATGGTAAAAAGGTAATTGAACGTTACAGTACGCTGGTTAATCCTGGTGTTTATATCCCGGTTTACATCACTGCCTTAACTGGTATCAGCAACGAAATGGTAGAAAACGCCCCTCCGTTTGCTGATGTTGCCGACGATATTTACCACCTGCTCAACGGCAAAATATTTGTTGCCCATAACGTAAATTTTGATCATTCGTTCGTTCGCCATCATTTGGCTGCCGCCGGATACGATTTGCAGTGCAGCAAGCTATGTACGGTAAGGCTTGGCCGCAAAATAATGCCGGGGCTTCCCTCCTACAGTTTGGGCAAACTGTGCCGGCATTTGGGGATTGATAACGAAAGCCGCCACCGTGCTGCCGGTGACGCCGAAGCAACTTCACAACTGTTTTCGTTACTGGTAGAAAGTGATACCCAAAATCATATTCAGCAGGCTTTAAAACAAAATTCAAAAGAACAAACCCTTCCGCCGCATCTGCCCAAACAGGATGTAGACGCGCTGCCTTATACGCCGGGGGTATATTATTTTCATGATGAAAAGGGCAAGGTGGTGTACGTGGGCAAAGCAAAAAATTTGAAGAAACGGGTTTGCAGTCATTTTACCGGCAATAACATTGGACCGCAGCGGCAGGAGTTTTTGCGTAATATTTGTCATATCACCTTCCAGGTTTGCGGCACCGAACTGATTGCTTTTGTACTGGAAGCTGTAGAAATAAAACGGTTGTGGCCCAAATACAACCGATCATTAAAGCGGTTTGAACAGGCTTATGGTATGTATGTGTATGAAGATCAGCGCGGGTATCTGCGTTTGGCCGTTGATAAGCGTAAAAAGCTGATGAACACCGTTTATACCTGCAACACGCTACAGGAAGGGAGGAGCCTGTTGTTAAGCTTGATTGAGAATTTCGAACTGTGCCCAAAACTGTGCTTTATTCAAACCGCCGGGCCATGTACCGGCATAAACGGCGGCCAATGTGCCTGCGAGGGCCATGAAACTGTGCACAATTATAACAAAAAAGTTAATGCCGCCATTGATCAGCTAAGCGATGCCCTGCCCACCTTTGCTATACGCGATGCCGGCCGCACCGACGACGAGCATAGCTGTATATTAGTTGAAAAGGGCAGATTTTATGGTATGGGCTATATTTCGCATTATTTTAATGTAGATAGCCTGCAGCAGCTAAAAAGTCACCTTACCCCCTATCCCGGTAACGATTATATCCGCGGCATGATTGCCGGGTATGCTACCAAGTTTCCGGAAAGGAAAGTGGTGTTTGGGGGGAGAGATTAGAGGTTAGTGGTTAGAGATTAAAACTTATCACGTAGGCCTAACCTCCAATCACTAACCTCTAATCTCTTCAACGCAAATACTTCCCATACCAATCCAAATACCGCTGCATCCTATCAACCTGGTAACTTGGGGTGGTAAATTCATGAAACTGGCCGGGATAAAGTATCATTTGGGTATCAATGCCCTGCGATTTTAGGGCCTGATACATTTGCTCGCCACCAGCAGTTGGCACATTAAAATCTTTTAATCCCGACATAAACATTACCGGCGTTTTTATCCTGTCGGCATGGAAGAACGGATATGATAATTTGATGTATTTATCCGCATTTTTCCAGGGTACGCCCAATTCGTTATCATACTGCGCTACCCACTGATCAGAACCATAAATAGACAATTGCAGCGCACTGCCCGATCCTGCAATAGCGGCTTTAAACCTCGTGTCTGATGCTATGGTATAATCTGTTAATATGCTGCCATAGCTCCATCCGCCTATACCTAAATGCGCAGGATCGGCGATGCCTTCTTTTACCAATTCATCAACCGCGCCTAATAGGTCTTTTACTTCCTTATTACCCCAGTCGGCATAAATGGCTTTGGTGTAGTTTAATCCGCGCCCAGTGCTGCCCCTGTAGTTAACCGCAGCAACGGCATAACCACCACTGGCCAAAATCTGGCGTATATCGTCAAATGCAAATTCATCCTGATCAGTCGGCCCGCCATGGATATATAATATAAATGGCAGTTTTTTATTAACCAGGCTGTCCGGCGTATACAAAATCCCTGAAACCAATGTCCCATCACTACTTTTTGACTGAAAACCTCTTACATGTGCCAATTTTACTTTGCTTAGCCACTCCTGTTGATGAAAAGTTAAACGGCGCAATTGGCCATTTTCCAGTGCAAACAGTTCGGCGGGAAGGTACGGATTGGTCATCTCCACCACCCAGTTACCGGCTGATTGGGAAATCAGGTTCGAAAAGCTGCATTCCTTGCCGTCATTAATTTTAGCAATACTACCATCGTCTATGTTGTATTGAGCAATGTACCGTATCCGGTCGTCGCTTATCAAATAGGTAATATTTTTGCTGTCCCTACTCCAGGCAGCATTGCTTGCCGGGCGGTCGGTTTGCATGGTGATGGTTTTGTTATTGTTACCATCAGCATCCATTACACACAGCACATCATGCTGGTAAATGTAGTAGTCAAAATCATTAGTCGACCGCAAATAGGCAATGTATTTGCCATCCGGGCTCCAAATGGGGTTTATATCATGGCCCTTCCAGATGGTTAACTGTGTTATTTTACCGCCTTTTTTAGCTTCAACTGTAAAAATATCCGAGTTATCATTTCTGTCCGGATCGGCAGTATGGTTACTTACATAAGCGATTCGTTGTCCATCAGGACTCCAAACCGGCTGGGCATCGTCCATATCACCGGTTGTTAGCGTGTCTAATTTTTTGCCGGCGATATCGTACAAATATAAATGAGTATGCCGGTGTTGCAGATAGCCTTCAATATCCTGCTTGTAATGATAGCGATCAATCTTTATTACCGGCGCGGTTTTGGGTTCTTCCTTACCGCCGTTCTCCGGGTCTTCAATCAACAATACCAGTTTCGAAGCATCCGGCGACCAGGCGTAATCTGATAATTCGCCTTTCACTGCGGTCAGTTTTTTTCCTTCACCTCCCCGGCGGTCCATTAGCCAAACCTGTGTGCTGCCACCTTCCCTGTCTGATAAAAAGGAAAGAAACTTACCATCAGGACTCCATTTGGGAGCTGATGCGGATTCCTGGCCATGGGTTAGTTCAATATCTTCTTTGCCATCCCAGCTTTGCATCCATAAATGCGAAACACGGGCGTTTTTGGCTGTGTCCAATTCCGATAGCTCATAGGCTATCCATTTACCATCCGGCGATAATGCCGGATTGCTTAAGGCTGGTATAAGGTTTAAATCCGTTGGCTTAAAAGGCTGTTTGCCTTGCTGGGCTATGGAATAGTTCGTAATAAAAATTGCTGTAATTAGTAGCAGTACTATTTTGTTCATTCGTCTTATTTATTCATCAGTGGTTGGGGTACTAACGGACATTTGTCACGCCTCACCTAAATCCTCTCCACTCTCCATAGGAGAGGACTTTAACAGCCTCCTTCTCTTTTCGGAGACGGGTTTGAAAAAACATTCTTAAGCCCCCTCTCCAAAGGAGAGGGGTTGAGGTGAGGCGTGGGATAATTTGCCAGGTCAGCTTATCTAAACCTCGTTTCTCCTACTTTTCGGTCTTTCCGGACTTTACTGACTCTCCGGACTTTCCGGACTTACTTCAACAGCTTCCCATACCAGTCTAAATACCGCTGCAACCTATCAACCTGGTAGCTGGGTTTTGATATGCCGTGGAATGAGTTTGGATAAAGTATCAGTTCGGTATTAATCCCTTGCGATTTAAGCGCTTCATACATCTGCTCGCTTCCTGCAGTCGGTACGTTAAAATCGCGCAAGCCCGACATAAACAGTACCGGTGTTTTTATCCTATCGGCATGGAAGAAGGGATACGATAGTTTCATCCATTTATCGGCAACCTTCCATGGCTGGCCAATTTCATTTTCGTATTGTAATACATACTGATCGCTGCCATACATGGTTGTTTGCAGGGCGCTGCCGGCTCCGGCTGCAGCGGCTTTAAAGCGAGTATCTGATGCGATGGTATAATCGGTGAGGATACCGCCGTAGCTCCAGCCTCCAATACCCAGGTGATCGGGATCGGCAAGGCCTTGTTTCACCATTTCGTCAACGGCCCCCAGCAAATCTTTTACCTCTTTATTTCCCCAATCGGCAAATATGGCTTTGCAATAAGCCAAACCACGGCCATCGCTGCCACGATAATTTACGGCGATTACGGTATAACCTGCGCTTGATAATATTTGCCGGGTAACATCAAAAGTAAACTCATCCTGTCCAACCGGACCGCCGTGGATAAACAAAATCATTGGCAGTTTTTTCCTGTTCACACTATCAGGCGTATAAACCAATCCCGATACCAAGGTGCCATCGCTGCTTTTTGATTGAAAGCCTTCCACATGAGCCAGGCTAACTGTACTGAGCCATTGCTGCTGATGGAAGGTTAAACGGCGCAATTTGCCGCTTTCAAATGCATACAATTCGCCGGGTGTATAAGCATTGCTCATTTCAACCACCCAGTTGCCCGATAGGTTGGTAGCAATATCATTAACACCGAATTCGCCTTTCAGCAAAGGGGTTACGGTGCCACTCGCTAAATCAGCCGATGCAATATAACGCGTACGGTCATCATCCACTAAAAAACGAATTGCCTTACCATCGCTGTTCCACGCAAAGCCATTAACCGGCCGGTCAAGTGCCTGGGTAAGCAGGCGGTTGTTTTTTCCGTCTGCATCCATTACACATAAAATGCTTTGGTCGTACATCATATAATCAGCGTCGCTGGTTGAACGCAGGTAGGCTATAGATTTACTATCCGGGCTCCAATGCGGGTCGCCATCACCTCCTTTCCAGATAGTGAGCTGACTAATAGCAGCATTCGGTTTGGCATCCATTACAAAAATATCCCTGTTGGTGTTCCGGTCCGGATCAGCAGTGTGATTACTTACAAAAACTATCTGCTTCCCATCCGGACTCCATTCGGCCCCGCTTTCATTGTAATCGCCTTTGGTTAAGGTATCCAGCTTTTTGGTGCTGATAGTAAACACATATAAATGTGTATGCAAATGCTGCAGGTATCCCTGCACATCCTGCTTAAAGTGGTAACGGTCAATTATTACAGGCTTGGGGGTTTTAGGTTCTTCCTTCCCCCCGTTTTCAGGATCGCCAATTGTTAATAGCAACTTTGTACCATCCGGCGCCCAGGCATAATCATCAATATCACCCTTAATATCGGTAAGCTTCTGTCCCTCTCCTCCTCTGCGATCCATCAGCCAAACCTGCGAGCCTTTCTTTGACTCGCGCGACGACATAAACGACAAATATTTGCTATCCGGGCTCCATCGCGGAGTTGAAGCAGCCTCGGCGCCATACGTAAGCTGTATAGATTGGCTGCCATCCCAGCTTTGCATCCATAGGTGCGACGTGCGGCCGTCTTTAGCCGTATCAACATCCGAAAGATTATAAGCAACCCATTTGCCGTCAGGTGATAATTGAGGGTCGCCTAACGCAGGAATGCGATAAACATCCGTGGGTTTTATCGGCTTTTTTGTTGTTTGGGCCCAGGCGCAACAGGCTGCTGACAGGGCAGTTAAGAGCAGTATAGTTTTTTTCATGATGCGGAATAAAGTATTGGGATGAAAGATAATAATTAGGTGTAAAAAAATTGCAAAACTCAATCATTATAATTTACTTTGTAAAACAAAGTACTTTTTAATTATTTAGCATCTCAACCATAATGAAAGTAAAAATGATACTCCCGGCCCTCACAGAAGCAGAAAGTCCCTTTTGGCGGCCCATTAAATATTCGTTGTTCCCACCACTGGGTTTGGCAACGTTGGCGGCCTATCTTTCGCCGGATGATGAGATAGATTTACAGGACCAGCATGTGGAAGTACTCAATTTAAACGACCATCCGCACCTGGTTATCATCCAGGTATACATTACCAATGCTTACCGTGCTTATAAAATTGCCGATCATTACCGCGCCAAAGGCTCGTATGTTATTTTAGGGGGCCTGCATGTAACCTCGTTACCGTTTGAAGCCGCACCCCATGCCGATAGTATTTTTACCGGTCCGGGTGAGGATACTTTTCCTAAGTTTTTGATTGATTTTAAGAACGGCAACCCCAAAAAAGTGTACAGTTCAGCCATCCGTACACTGGAAAAAGTACCGCCCATCCGGCGCGATTTAATAAAGCGGCATTTGTACCTGGTGCCTAACTCCATTGTAGTTACGCGGGGCTGTCCGCATCATTGCAGTTTTTGTTATAAGGATGCTTTTTTTGAGGGAGGCCGCACATTTTACACGCAGGAAGTTGACGATGCTCTTGCCGAAATTGACCGTTTGCCGGGCAGACATCTTTATTTTTTGGATGACCATTTGCTGGGCAATACCAAATTTGCCACAAGCCTGTTTGATGGCATGAAAGGCATGAACCGGGTATTCCAGGGGGCGGCCACTATTGATTCAATTTTACGGGGTAACCTAATTGAAAAAGCAGCCGAAGCCGGTTTACGAAGTTTGTTTGTTGGTTTTGAAACATTTTCGCCTCAGAATTTAAAACAGAGTAATAAAAAGCAAAACCTGGAAAAAGATTATGTTAAAGCCGTAAACCGGCTGCACGGCCTGGGTATTATGATAAATGGCAGCTTTGTATTTGGGCTGGATGACGACGATAAAGATGTTTTTAAACGAACCGTTGACTGGGGTGTTAAAAATGCCATCACCACCTCAACCTACCATGTTTTAACGCCCTATCCTGGTACTGAACTGTTTAAAAATATGGAAAGGCAAGGCCGGATACTTACCAAAAACTGGGATTTGTACGACACCCGGAAAGTAGTTTATCAAACTATCGGCCTTACTGCCGAGGAGCTGGAAACCGGCTATTGGTGGGCGTATAAAGAATTTTATAGCTGGAACAATATTTTTAAGGCCAGTATGCAACATCCTTTATTAACCCACAAACTAAAACATCTTTTTTATTCGGGCGGGTGGAAGAAGTTTGAGCCGGTTTGGAATTTTTTAATCAAAACAAAAGGGCTTAATCAAACGCTACCAGCTTTGGAAGCGGTGTTGGCGAAGGTGAAGATTAATAAAAACGAGAGAACTACTGCCCTGTTTGGCAGTGCCATACCAGATTACGAAGCTTTTGAAACTTCGTAAGTCGCTCCCAACCTAAATCAAATCACCCCAGCCTTTTCCAATTCAACTTCCATCTGCTGCTGCATGCTCAGCGCCTCGGCCCGCGCCGCTTCAGCGAAATCCTCGCCGTTTGAGGCATATATAATAGAGCGAGATGCATTTACCAGCAGGCCGCAATCTTCGGTTATTCCGTATTGGCAAACATCGGCCAGGCTGCCGCCTTGTGCGCCTACGCCGGGTACCAGCAAAAAGTTATCGGGCGCATGTTTGCGGATGGTGGTAAATTCGGTGCTTTTGGTGGCGCCTACTACAAACATCATCCTATCGGCTCCGGCCCAGGTGTTGGCTTTTTTAATTACTGCTTCGTACAAAAAGCCATCGCCGGTTTCCAGGTACTGAAAATCCTTGCTCCCGGCGGATGAGGTGAGGGCCAGTACAATAATCCATTTATCAGCGTAAGCCAAATAAGGAGTCACCGAGTCGTTCCCCATATAAGGCGAAAGCGTAATGGCATCAAAGCTCATCCCGGCCGCCGATTCATTAAAAAAAGTTTGGGCGTACATGTCTGATGTATTGCCGATATCGCCGCGTTTGGCGTCGATGATGTTAAGGCAATCGGCGGGCAGGTATTTACAGGTATCTATTAAACATTGCAAACCTTTTATACCCCGGCTTTCGTAAAAGGCGGCGTTGGGTTTGTAGGATACGCACAAATCGCGGGTGGCATCAATTATACGTTTGTTAAATTCCAGTACAGGGTCGGAGTATTCCAATAAGAAAGCAGGTATCTTTTTTATATCAGAATCGAGACCGACACATAAAAAAGACTTTTTTTGTTTTATTTGTTCTATAAGCTGTTGGCGCGAAATCATGAAAAGGAGCGTTCTGTTTTAAATATTGTTCAAAAAAACTAAAAATAAGATTAAGTGTTACAGTAAAGAGTATATTTTTTTGAAATAGTTTGAATTTTTAAAATAATTGTTTAGAATTGCAATGTTTTCCGTTGATTTTTTCTTGCACTAAAGAAACAATTTAAAACTCCAGGTTATTTTATTAATTATTACATGGGTTTTAGCTATTGCATAAACAAAGTTGCAAAACAAATTTCTCTCATGTAAAACACATTCATGTGTAACCATAAAAATAAAATTTGCTAATACACTGATAATCCTGCCCGCCGGGCAAATGGGTTTGTTGCCACTGAAAAAGGTATGTCCCCTTTATATGCTATTTAACGTAAAATACGACTACAAAAATAATTTTCTAATTAAAATCCTTTTGAACTATAATTCATAATATGTTTGATACACACGAATTGAACGACAAACTCGTTTCAGAGTTGCGCGAAATTGCCCGAAATTTAGGTATCGCCGAAGCTGATGAGCTGCGAAAAGCACAGCTGATAGGCAAAATTGTTGAACAGGAACAGTTAATTGAAGCTGCACGTATGCAACAACAAACTGTTAACAGCAATTATGCCGCCATTGGAGCAGCGCCCGCTGAACCTGTTGAAAAAACAAAGAAAAGAGCCCGCACCATAAAAAGCAGCACCACCCCGCGCGTAGAGGTGCCGTTGGATGATACCAACTTATTTGATATGCCGGATGATGAAACCGCGGCAGACGATGGCGACGAAAACGCTATAACAAGCCAAAATGCCGATGGCGAGGCCGAGGGTAAAACCGACGAACAGGCCGCCGAAAGCCGTCCGGTGAAATTTGAACGCCGCGTAAATAACCAAACTACACAGCAAAAACCACAGGAGCCTGCTATTAACCTGGATTTTGATAATGTGATAGTAAACGAAGGCGTGTTGGAAATTATGCCCGATGGTTATGGCTTCCTGCGTTCGTCCGACTATAATTATCTTACTTCGCCCGATGATATTTATGTATCTCAATCGCAAATAAAACTTTTTGGCCTTAAAACCGGTGATACCGTTCGCGGAAGCATCCGTCCGCCAAAAGAAGGCGAAAAGTATTTTCCGCTGGTACGCGTAGAAGCCATTAACGGCCGCATACCCGCCGAAGTGCGTGACCGTGTTCCGTTTGACCACTTAACACCGCTTTTCCCATCCGAAAAACTAAGTTTGTTTACTGATCCGGGTAATTATTCAACCCGTATTATGGACTTGTTTTCGCCAATTGGTAAAGGGCAGCGTGGTTTAATTGTAGCCCAGCCAAAAACAGGTAAGACTATGTTGTTAAAGGATGTTGCTAACGCGATCGCCAAAAACCACCCCGAAGTTTACCTGATTATCCTGCTGATTGACGAACGCCCTGAGGAAGTAACCGATATGGCCCGCAGCGTACGCGCCGAAGTTGTATCTTCAACTTTTGACGAACCGGCTGAACGCCACGTAAAAATTGCCAATATTGTTTTAGAAAAAGCAAAACGCATGGTAGAATGCGGGCACGACGTAGTTATCCTGCTTGATTCAATTACCCGTTTGGCCCGTGCCTATAATACTGTTGCCCCGGCGTCTGGTAAAATACTATCGGGTGGTGTTGATGCCAATGCATTGCACAAACCGAAACGCTTTTTTGGTGCAGCCCGTAACATTGAAGACGGTGGCTCGTTAACTATTATTGCTACTGCATTAACAGAAACCGGATCGAAAATGGATGAGGTGATTTTTGAAGAGTTTAAAGGTACCGGTAACATGGAGCTTCAACTTGATCGTAAATTATCGAACAAACGTATCTTCCCGGCTATTGATATTACTGCTTCGAGCACCCGCCGCGACGATTTACTGTTAGATAAAGAAACCTTGCAGCGTATATGGATATTGCGTAACCACCTGGCCGATATGAACTCGCAGGAGGCAATGGAGTTCTTGCAATCGCAGGTGAGAGGAACAAAAACTAACGAAGAATTCTTAATTTCAATGAACTCATAATAAATTCGGATTTTCGATTTCGGATTTATTTTGAATTCAGATTTGCTTTGATCCTACAATAATATATAATAATATTGTGCGTTGAAGTAAAATCTGATCGAAGTATCCGAAATCAAAAAATAAATCTGAAATCGAACATTCGAAATCCGAAATTAATTTATCTTCATGCCGAAAATGAAGAACCGACTAAAGAAGCATTTACCCAATTTTATAACCTGCGCCAACTTGTTTAGCGGTTGCGTAGGCATCGTATTAGCCTTTCAGGGCGAGTTGATTCCTGCCGCGTACGCCTTGTTTTTAGCTGCGATATTTGATTTTTTTGATGGTTTTGCAGCTCGCGTTCTGCGGTCATTCTCGGGCATTGGCAAAGATCTGGATTCGCTGGCCGACATGATCAGCTTCGGCCTTTTGCCATCGGCTATAATGTATGAACTGTTTTTACAGGTACCGCCGATAGATAAAGTTAGCCCTTATTTAAACTATATCTCATTTCTAATACCTGTATTTTCGGCATTGCGGTTAGCTAAATTTAATAATGATACCCGGCAAACCGAAAATTTTATAGGGTTAACCACTACAGCTAACGGTATACTTATCGCATCGTTACCCATCATTATCAGCCACCATAACCGCATTTATATGCCATTTTTGCTAAATCCGTATGTACTTTCGGGTTTTGTATTGTTAATGTGTACCCTGTTGGTGGCCGAAATACCACTGATGTCATTAAAGTTTAAGAACGCCGATTTCAACAAAAACATTTTCCGGTATTTATTACTGCTATTTTCGGCAATACTGATACTATTTTTTAAATTTGCGGCGGTTCCGGTGGTTATAATCATTTATATCTCACTGTCGCTAATTCAAAACAAAGTTGCCCATAATACAAATAAACACTTTAATGAAAAAGTTCCAGGCTGAAATAGACGTAATGCCCAAAAAAGAAATACTTGACCCACAGGGAAAAGCAGTAACAGGAAGCATGAAAAACTTAGGTTTAGCCGAAATACAAAATGTACGCATTGGCAAACATGTTACACTTGAACTTGAAGCCGACAGCGCCGAAACTGCCCACGCCAAAGTTGACCAGGCCTGCAAAAGCTTGTTAGCTAATTTGATAATGGAGAGTTATTCGTTCAGGGTGGAAGAAGTAGCTTAAGTTTAGTCCGGAAATGTCTGAACCACGATTCGTAGGATTTAATGATTAAAGGATTTTAATTTTTTAATCCCGGTAATCCTTTAATCCTATAAATCATGGTTCCGGACTTCCTCTACAACATCGCTTCCTTTTCGGCGCGTATTTTTATGAGCGAAACAATATTAGCTTCGATAATTTCGCGTACTTCGTTAAATTTAGAGTTTAACGCCTCTGGATCAGAGCCACCCGCTTTGGCCATCAGCTCAACTTCCTGTATCATTGCCTGACTTATGGGCATGCCAAAAAAGCCTAAGTTTGGTTTTAGCTTATGGGCGGCCTGCGATGCCACAACCCAACTTTTTTCGGCGATTGCCGAATTAATGGTTTGTAACAGTTCGGGCGTGTGCTGCAGGAACATATCAATTGATTCCACAATAAACTCGGTGCTGCCATCAGCAATTTCTTCTAAAAACGTAAGATCAAGATCCTGACCCGGAGCAATATTTGACATTATTAGGTTTATCTATTTTTCAAAAGTATAATTTTTTTATGAGTAAATTATCCTGAAGTTCATTTTTGATGTCCGAAATATTTTTATTTAATACCGGGTGTATTAATTGAGGTGCTATTTCTAAAAGTGGCTCCAATGTAAACCTTCGTTTATGTAGTTCGGGATGAGGGATTTGCAGGCCGGGTTCGCTAATAACAACGTCATCATAAAATAAAATATCGATGTCAATGGTGCGCGAACCCCATTTTTCGTCGCGATGCCTGCCTAAAATCAGTTCAATAGCCAGTATTTTTTCCAGTATTTTGGCAGCAGGTAAATCTGTTTCTAAATTGATGACCTGATTCAGGTAGTCGGGCAAATCCGTTTTACCCCACGATTGCGTTTCATAAACCGACGAAGCCTTTGTTACCGGCGCAATTTCGCGTTCAATGTGTTCAATAGCTTGCTGTAAAAATAGTTGCCGGTTACCAAGGTTACTGCCCAATAATAAAAAAACGCTATGCATGTTGTAACAAATATTATAGATGATGCTCTTAATATTATATCCTGTTGAATTACTAAGTTTGCATAGATAAACGATTTATAACATTTAATGAAACAATTCTTCAAATTTGTCTTCGCCAGCATTGTTGCGATTATAATAAGTGTGGTTATTTTGGTATTTATAATTATTGGCATAATAGCGTCAAGCGACGACAAAACCGTTGAAGTAACACCGAATTCCGTTTTAAAAATTGAGCTAAATTACCCCATAGCCGAGCGAACCCCCGAAAACCCCCTCTCGAGCCTAAGTTTTTTGGGTATCGACGGTGATAAGTCCGTTGGTCTTAACGACATTCTGGCTAACATTAAAAAAGCAAAAACAGACGAAAATATCAAAGGCATATTTTTAGAGGAAAGTGATATTACACCCGGCCAGGCTACATCCGAAGAAATACGCAACGCGCTCATCGACTTTAAAAAGTCGGGCAAATTTGTTATAGCTTATGCCGAAGTGTATACCCAGGGCTTTTACTACATCGCATCGGTGGCTGATAAGGTATACATTAACCCGAAGGGGATATTTATATTTCATGGTTTTAGCTCGGAAATCACCTTTTTGAAAGGCGCTATGGACAAATTAGGTATAGAGGCGCAAATAATAAAAGTAGGCACCTACAAAAGCGCGGTTGAACCTTATTTTTTAACAAAAATGAGCGATGCCAACCGATTGCAGGTAACGTCGTACATGGGCTCGATGTATGATCATTTTTTAATCAACATCGGCCAAAGCCGCAATATCAGCAAAGACTCTTTATTTAATATAGCCGATAATTTAAAAATCCGGTTCCCCGAAGATGCATTAAAATACAAGCTGGTTGACGGTTTAAAGTATAAGGACGAAGTATTAACGGAATTGAAAAAACGCACCGGCGGCAACAGCGAAAAAGACGACCTGAACACCGTTGAATTGCGCGACTATACCAAAAGCGAGCCGGCAAAAGACGATAAAAAGAACGATTCAAAGAACCATATTGCCATTATATATGCGTCGGGGGAAATTGCCGGTGGCGATGGCGACGACAATAGTATCGGCAGCGAAAGGATATCAAAAGCACTGCGCCAGGTACGATTAGACGATAAAGTAAAAGCGGTGGTACTGCGTGTTAACTCGCCGGGCGGCAGTTCATTAGCGTCAGATGTTATTTGGCGCGAGGTGATGCTGACTAAAAAAGTAAAACCCATCATAGTTTCTATGGGCGATTTAGCAGCATCCGGTGGATACTATATTTCGTGTGCGGCCGATTCTATTATTGCCGAACCGAATACCATTACCGGTTCCATTGGCATTTTTGCCGTGCTGCCCAATATGCAAAAGTTTTTTAACGATAAGTTGGGCATCACTTTCGACGGTGTAAAAACCGGTAAATATGCCGATCTGGGCAACGTAAGCCGTCCCCTTTCACCCGAAGAAAAGGCTATCCTACAAAACCAGGTTAACCATGGTTATGACGATTTTACAAAAGCTGTAGCCACAGGCCGCCATAAAACACAAAAATACATCGACAGCATTGGCCAGGGCCGCGTTTGGACGGGCGAACAAGCTATAAAAATTGGACTGGTTGACCGTTTGGGCAACATCAGCGATGCTGTACAATCCGCTGCTAAAATGGCGAAGATTAAAAACTACCAGTTGGTAAGCTATCCTGCGCAAAAGAGCTTTTTGAATAAATTTGGTTCGGGATTAAGCGCGGAAGTAAAAACACACATGCTGAAATCTGAACTGGGAGAGAATTATATTTATTACCAGCAGATAAAAAGTGTAACCCAAATGATGCGGACGCCGCAGGCAAGGATGCCGTTTAATGTATCGGTGAATTAAGTTTTTAGATATTTTGAGAGCCGCCTTTAGGCGGCTTTTTTGTCTACAACTACATCACGAGTGAGATTTATTCTCAAATTAACCAATAAAATATATTTATTGATATATATTTGTTATAAAAATGAGTAATTTTCTCAAAGCTTACCATGCTAATAGAATTCACCGTCGGAAACCATCTTTCCTTTAAGGACAAAAAGACTTTAAGTTTAGAGGCCTCTTCAATAAAAGAGTTTGAAGAAAACACTTTTAAGGCGGGCAATTATACTTTGTTGAAAAGTGTAATCATTTATGGTGCTAATTCTAGTGGAAAGAGTAATTTGATCAGAAGTCTGAATAAGATGGATATGATTGTTAGGACGTCTGCTCAAATGTCATCGACAGATAAATTTAAGATAAAGCCATTTTTACTTAATACTGAAACGGAAATAAAGCCATCATTTTTCGAAATATTGATATTAATCGATGATGTGAGGTACCGCTATGGTTTTGAAGTTGATGAAAATATTGTACATTCTGAATGGCTGTTCAGATGTAAAAATAAAAGTGAATCGCTTTTATTTTTACGCGATAAAGATAGAATTGAAATTACAAAAGATTTTCACGAAGGGAAAGGTATAGAAGAACGGACACGTGAAAATGCTTTATTTCTATCATCCGTTGATCAATGGAATGGGACCATTTCAAAGAAAATTATGAATTGGTTTAATGAAAGGGTGTACGTTCTATGGGGGTTGGCACATAAAAGCCGTAGGCCAGTCACGATAAATTTCGATAGCGACCCTGTTACTAAGAAGAATATGGTAGATTTTATCTCTCAATTTAATTTGGGATTTAATGAATTTAAAGTTGAGTCAGAAAAAGAAGTTGAAAACGCAGTATTAACCCATCATAATAAATATGATATCCACGGGCATGTCGTTGACAACCACTGGTTCGAATTAGATAAAGAAGAGTCTTCTGGAACAAAGAAGATTTTTGATTTGTCAGGTTATATCATGGGTGGACTACTATCGGGAAACACTACTATCATTGATGAGCTTGATGCCAAATTACATCCGTTATTGACCATGGCGATAGTTAGATTATTTAATTCAAACAAAAACAACTCGAGAAATGCACAACTTATTTTCGCGACCCACGATACTAACCTTTTAACTTACGGTAATTTCAGGCGTGACCAAGTTTACTTTACCGAGAAAAATCAGTTTGAAGAAACTGACTTATATTCACTGGTTGAATATAAGGACGAAAGTGGCGTAAAACCAAGGAATGACAGATCTTTCGAAAAAGATTATATAAAAGGTCGCTATGGTGCGATACCATTTATTGGCGATTTCTCAAATTTATTAAGCAATGGCCAGAATATCGAAGATTGATAATTCAGTAAAAAAGAGATTTGCGCGTAAAGAGCATAGTCGGGCAGTTGGATTAAGAGAACAGCGTATATACTTCCTGATCATTTGCGAAGGAGAGAAGACAGAACCCAATTATTTTAAAGGATTAAAAAAAGATTTACCAATAGGCTCTTTGGTTGTTGCTGATATGACAATAGAAGGTACTGGCAGAAATACCGAAAACCTTATTGACTTCACTATCAAATACCAAAAAAGATCAAATCAAAGATTTGACAGAACGTGGGCTGTTTTTGATCGAGATAGTTTCACGGAAGAACAATTTAATAACGCAATAATCCGCGCCGAGGCAAGTCAGATCAACTGCGCATGGTCGAACGAGGCCTTTGAATTGTGGTTTTTGCTCCATTTCCAGTTAGTTAACAACGCCATGTCGCGAGAGGATTACAAGCCATACTTAGAACGGGAAATTAAACGAACATCATCTAAAACAGAATACACATATAAAAAAAATGATGTAAATACTTATGCCATTTTGAAGGAATTCGGCGATCAAGCCAAGGCAATCAATAGGGCGAAAGAACTTAGAGCACGGTTTACAGATCGCAAACATGCCGGGCATAATCCTTGTACACTAGTTCATTTATTGATCGATGAATTGTTTAATCCAGGAGGGCTAATATAAACCGCGTAGCTTAAACCAGTTTTTAAATCCTCAAAAACAAAGCACAAAGGCAGGCTTTCTTTATACAGGCTTTTTGTATTTTTACACCCTCAATTAAATGATGGAAAACAAACCCATATCCCGTAAACTCCGCCTGCTGGCCAACCTGATGGAACTGAACGATGGCAATTCGTTTAAAATAAAATCGGTAGCCAATGCTGGTTTAAAGGTTGATAAACTGCCCTACCCCGTTGCCGGTAAAAGTTTTGCCGAATTGGAAAAGATTGACGGCATTGGCAAAAGCATAGCCGGTAAAATCATTGAATTGCTGGAGACCGGTACCATGGCCGAGTTGGAGGATATGCTCGCCCGTACGCCCGAGGGCGTAGTGGAGATGATGGGTATAAAAGGTATTGGCCCGAAAAAAGTAGCCATTATTTGGAAAGAGCTTAATATTGAAACTGTTGGCGAATTATATTATGCCTGTAACGAAAACCGCCTGGTTGAAGCCAAAGGTTTCGGACTAAAAACCCAGGACGATATCCGCAAGGTTATTGAGTTTACGATGGCCAGCAATGGCAAGTTTTTATATGCCAGGGTATTGCCCGAAGCAATGGAATTGTTGGGGCAGATAAAAGGAATTTTTCCTGACGGATTGGTTGAGTTTGCAGCTGAGTTTCGCCGTTGCTGCGAGATTATTGATAAGCTTGTTATAGTTTTAGGTAGCCGCGACCAGGAAATTGCTTTCACTACGTTGTTGAACTCAACTATTATGAGTGATATCACAGCTGATAAAAACCATATAAAAGGCAAACTGCCGAATGGTTTGGACGTGGATATTATTTGTGTAGAAAAACGCTACTTTTATAAAGAGCTATTTACCCAAACCGGCGATGATGAGCATGTACAAGCCGTTTTAGCCCGTGTTGCCGATATTGTTGACCAGCCCGAAAGTGAGGCGCTCATTTATACCAAAGCCGGCATGGCCTTTATACAGCCGGAATTACGTGAAGGAGTTGCTTACATTGAGCGAGCTGAAAAAAATGATTTACCACAGCTGATCAACTATTTCGATTTGAAAGGCACCCTGCACAACCACAGTACCTGGAGCGATGGCATAAACACCGTTGAAGAAATGGCCCTGTATTGCCGCGATGAATTGAAGCTGGAATACTTAGGCATGTGCGACCACAGTAAAAGCGCGTTCTACGCCAAAGGTTTGAGCATTGAACGTGTATTGCAACAGCAGGAAGAAATTGATGGTTTGAATAAAAAGCTAAATGGCTTCCATATATTTAAAGGTATTGAATCGGATATTTTATACGATGGCTCACTGGATTATCCCGACGAGATATTAAAGAAATTTGATTTTATAGTAGCCTCGGTGCACTCTATCCTAAAAATGGATGAGGAAAAAGCAACGTCGCGCCTCATTAAAGCTATTGAAAACCCGTACACTACTATATTAGGGCACCCCACCGGGAGGCTGTTGCTTAGTCGTAAGGGCTACCCTATCGATTACAAAAAGGTAATTGACGCTTGCGCTGCCAACAACGTGGTGATAGAAATAAACGCCAATCCGCTGCGCCTTGATCTGGACTGGCGCTTGCACCAATACGCATTGGAAAAAGGTGTTTGGCTATCCATTAACCCCGATGCCCATCGCCGCGAAGGCTTTCTGGATATGCACTTCGGCATTTTAGCCGCCCGCAAAGGTGGTTTATACAAGGAAAGATGTTTGAATGCGTTATCATTGCAGGAGATTGGGAAGGTTTTTGGGAAGAAGTCCGGAAAGTCCGAAAGTCGGTAAAGTCCGGACAGTAAAAAAAGTAGTTAAAGGTTCATACCACCAATGAACCAGTAAACGAGTGAACTAACAAAATGAGTTTAAAAGATAAAGTACTTTCTATACAGGCATCACAAAAAAAACCTTCGATACTGGTTATCGGGGATTTGATGATTGATCATTATATATGGGGTAATGCCACCCGTTTATCGCCTGAGGCGCCGGTGCCGGTGGTGAATGTAAAAACGGAGTCGACCACTTTGGGTGGTGCGGGCAATGTGGTTCAAAACCTGGTGGCTTTTGGCGCTAATGTAACCGTTGCAGGGGTGACTGGCGATGATGCAGGCAGTGTTGAATTGATTGACATACTGGAAAAAGAAGGCGTTAAAACTGATACCATTATTAAGGACAATAGCCGGCCCACTACCATAAAAACCCGTGTTTTGGCCGGAAGTCACCAATTGGTTCGGATTGACCGCGAGGTTACTGACTCGCTGTCAACCGAACTCGAAAATGAGTTTATCGACAAGCTGAGCGGTAGTATTGACAGCGCCGATATTATTATTTTATCCGATTATAATAAGGGATTATTTGCGCCATCGCTTACGCAACGACTGATAAAACTGGCCAACGATCATCAAAAAAAGGTAATAATTGACCCAAAAGGTTTAAATTACGAGAAATATAAAGGCGCCTGGCTCATAAAACCCAATCGTAAAGAGCTGGCCGAAGCTGCCAAGACCGAAAAAATAAGCAATATTAACGACGTACAAAATGCGGCAAAAACCATCTTCGCGCAAACCGGGACAAGCTATTTAATTGTTACCCTATCCGAAGAAGGGATGGCCATAGTTACCGAAGAAGGCAGCAAACTACTCCCTGTAAAAGCAACAGAAGTATTTGATGTTACGGGTGCCGGCGATACCGTTATTGCAACCATTGCTTATTTTGTAGCTTTGGGCCTCGCGGTGGAAGAGGCTTGCGAGCTTGCTAACCACGCTGCTGCTATTGTGATCCGTCATGTTGGCAGCGCAACCACCACGGTGGAGGAAGTCATTGGGTCATTGGGGCATTGATTCATTGGTCATTGTTTTAATCGGTGAGGTCATTAAAAAATCACTGTAATCCCAAATAAAAATAAATCCGAAATTGAAAAGAATGGTACTTGAAGAACTACACGATCATCAGCAGCTGATAAAAAAAGTAATTGAACTCCTTACCGGGGACATTGAGACTGCTTGCGAAATGATCACTTCGGCTATAAAAAATGGCAAGAAAGTGCTATTGGCTGGTAATGGCGGCAGTGCAGCGGATGCGCAACACATAGCGGCAGAATTAAGTGGTCGTTTTGTTAAAGAGCGCAAAGCTTTGCCAGGCATTGCCTTAACGGTTGATACGTCGGCGCTTACAGCAATAGCTAATGATTATGGGTATCATCATGTTTTTTCGCGCCAGGTGGAAGCTTTGGCCGGCGAGGGCGATTTGTTTATAGGTATTTCAACCAGTGGTAACAGTCAGGGTATTTTGAATGCATTTGAAGCGGCTACGAAGATTGGCTGTAAAACTTTGGGCCTGTCAGGTCGGGATGGCGGTAAAATGAATGGTCTTTGCGATTTAAATATTGTTGTACCAAGTGAAATTACCGCCCGCATACAGGAAATGCATATACTAATAGGCCATATACTTTGCAAAGCCGTTGACGATTTATTTTAAATTTAAAGCTTGTTAAAGACAGTTTTTTAAATAACCACAGAGAACACAAAGAGAAAAACACAAAGGACACAAAGTTTTAATATTCATTTTTCATATTGTGTCCTTTGTGAAATCCTTTGTGTTCTTGGTGGTGAAAATAGCTACCATGCATAACATGGTGTTCAATCCTTAACTTCATGAGACCCGATATCGAAAAAACACTTTTAAATAAAATACAAGATCTTACCCAGCTTAAAACCCAGGTTGCTACGTGGCAGCGCGAAGGTAAAAAAGTGGTTTTCACCAATGGCGTGTTCGATTTACTGCACATTGGGCATATTACCTATATGGCCAAAGCGGCCGAACTTGGTGATAAACTGATTATTGGCTTAAATGCCGATAGTTCGGTAAAACGTATAAAAGGGGAAAGCCGGCCGGTGAACGACCAAAATAACCGGGCAGCTTTGTTAGCGGCAATGTATTTTGTTGATGCTATCACCGTTTTTGAAGAGGACACTCCGCTGAATTTAATCACCGCTTTATTACCTGATATATTGGTAAAAGGCGCCGATTATGCCATCGAAAACATCGTTGGCGGTAAGGAAGTGATAGCCAACGGCGGCGAGGTCAAAACTATTGAATTTGTTGAAGGTTATTCGTCCACAGCAATAATCGAAAAAATCAGGAAGCAAATTGCCTGAAACTCATACACGATGAAAATATTGGTGATCCGTTTTAGTTCTATGGGCGATATTATTTATACTACGCCTGTTGTTCGCTGTTTAAAAACGCAATTGCCCAATTCCGAAGTACATTTTTTAACCAAGCCAGCCTTTAAGTATATATACGACAACAACCCTTACGTTGATAAACTTCTTTTTTTGCAGCCCACATTGGGCGAAACAATCGATATTATCAAAGATGAGGGGTACGATTATATTGTGGATCTGCATAATAACCTGCGTACTACCTCAATCAAACTGCGCACCGGTATTAAATCTTACACCTATAAAAAGCAGCCTATACGCAAATGGCTCAGCTTAAAATTTAAGCTAAAACTAATTCCCGAAATTCATCTGGTTGACCGTTATATGAAAGCGGTTATTCCACTTGGCGTAAAAAACGATGAAAAGCCGATAGATTACTATATAAAGGCAGATCATCAGCTCAGTGAGTTATTGCCTGTTTCTCATCAATCTAACTATCTGGTATTTATTATAGGTGCTACTCATTTTACCAAGCGTATGCCTAACGCTAAAATAATCAGCATTTGTCAAAAAATAAACCTGCCGATTGTTTTACTGGGCGGGGCTGACGTTAAAGCTAATGGGGAGGAAATTGCATCGGCTGTTAGTAACGCTTACAATGCCTGCGGGATTACTACGCTCGATCAATCTGTTTTCCTCGTGTCAAAATCGGCCGGTGTAATTGGTTTTGATACCGGTTTAACCCATATTGCCGAAGCTTTTGACAAGCCCATTGCATCGGTTTGGGGTGGCACCACACCCGACCTTTTAGGTGTTTGGCCCTATAAGGTTAATCAAACGTTGATTGCCGGAGTTGAATTACCCTGCCGCCCCTGCTCAAAATTCGGACTGGAAAAATGTCCGCTTGGGCATTTTAAGTGTATGAACGATATGCCCGCAGATACAATCGCCGACTTTGCGAATACCACTGCGACCAACTGATCTAAATAAAATTTAACCGTCGAAACAAATAATTAAACCGGCCGTTAATTAGTTGAAAGCCATCGCATACATGGTAATATTTAATCCCATCAATTGATCATTATTGCCGCGCTTTTTTTTAATTTCGCCTATGAAAAAGTTAGTACTGATACGGCATGCCAAGGCAGAAAAGGAAACGAGCGGAAAAGATTTCGACAGGCCGTTAAAATATACAGGTATTCAGGATGCTACTTTTATGGCCGAACGGCTAAAAGAGCAGTTGTTTATTCCACAACTTATCATCACCAGTCCCGCGCTACGTACTAAAACTACAGCCGAAATATTTGCAGACCAGTTTTCATTACCCGAACCGGAAGCTAACAACGCTATTTATGAAGCCAGCATGCAAACCTGGCTGCGTACAATTAATCAATTGCCAAACGATAAAGATTTTATAGCCATTGTAGGCCATAACCCTGGTGTAAGCCAAATACTCTATTACCTAACCGGCGATGCCAGGGAAGTACATACCTGCGCCGTAGCCATCATCGATTTTGAAGCCGATGACTGGGCCGAAGTAAGCAGCGATTCGGGACAGGTGGCATATTTTAGTTCGCCGAAGGAATAGTTGTGGAGATTAGCGGTTAGAGATTGGAGGTTAGGAAAAAACTAATCTCTTACCTCCAACCTCTAATCTCTCAAGAAAGACGATACATCTTCCCCGGCAACGACCGGATATATCCCTGCATTTCCATATTTAATAAACTCATCGCTAATTGGCTTGTTGGCAGGTTTGTTTTAAGCGTAAGATCGTCTATGGCTATTGCGTCTTTATGCTGTTGCAAAACATCAAATACCAGCCTTTCTTCCTTAGTGAGGTCAATGGGCAGCATAAACTGTTCAACAGCTGGTTTTGCTTTGCTATTGTTCAATTCCCAGCCTAAAACGTAAGCAAGATCGGCGGCGCCGGTAAGAAGGGCAGCTTTATTGTTTCGTATCAAAAAATTACATCCTTCCGAAAACTCATCCCCTATCCTACCCGGAAATGCAAACACATCCCGATTGTACGAGTTGGCAATTTCGGCCGTTATCAATGCGCCGCCTTTGAGGCTGGCTTCTATTACAATGGTAGCGTCGGCAATACCGGCTACTATTCGGTTGCGTTGCGGGAAGTTTTCCCTGTCGGGAACAGTGCCCGATGGATACTCGGCCAGCAGGCCGCCGTTTTCCAACATTTTATCAGCAACTGCCCGGTTTTGGCTGGGGTATATCCTATCCAAACCATGGCCAAGCACGCCAACTGTTGGTATGTTCTGCTTAACACAGTCCTTATGCGCCGCAACATCAATACCCAAAGCCAAACCACTAACTACCAATACATTATAAGGCTGCAATTCTTCCAGCAATTGGTGGCATAGCTGCTTACCATATTCGGTGGCGTTGCGGGTGCCTACAATACTTATGATACGATGATTGTTCAGGTCGGCATTGCCTTTAGCGTATAATAATATTGGGGAATCATTACAGTTTTTCAGCCGTTTGGGATAACGTGAATCCGTATAAAAAATAGCTTCGATGTTGTGCTTTTCTATAAATAGCAATTCTTCCGCTGCCCTGCTTAATGCCGCGCCGAGGTCCATTTGGGCCACTGTTTTTTCGCCGATGCCGGGTACTTTCATCCATTTAGCCTTGGGTGCACTAAAAACTTCTTCGGCGCTGCCGAAGTAACTGATTAAGGATTTTGATAGCGCCGGCCCTATATTTTTTATAAAAGTTAAAGCAACCTGGTGGTGTAAGGACATGTTACAAATTAATGCGCAAATGTGGTGATATGCAAATGTGCAGATGAAAATAATTATGACCAGTATTTATTTTTTACCACAAAGAAACAGAGAATTCACAGAGGTCACAGAGCTTATAATTAATTTGTTGTACGCTCTCTATTATTCCATTCTCTGTGTACTCTGCGTCTCCTCCGCGTTCTTTGTGGTTAATTTGAATGATACAAGGCATTATAAAGGAAACTATTTTTTAAAAAACTATAAAAATAGTTTGCAAACTATAAAAATAGTTTTACCTTTACTCAACTATAAAAATAGTTTGCTATGCATATCAAAGAATTAACAAAAGCCGAAGAACAGGTAATGCAAATATTATGGCAGTTAAAAGAGGCCATTGTAAAAGACATTATTGAGGAAATGCCCGAACCCAAGCCGGCATACAACACTGTTTCAACCGTAGTAAGGGTGTTAGAAGGCAAAGGTTTTATCGACCATAAAGCCTATGGCAACTCCCACGTTTACTTCCCGTTGGTGCGGCAAACGGATTATAAAAAGTTCACGTTCGATAAAATGATGACCAATTATTTCAGCAACTCGTACCAAAGCCTGGTGTCATTCCTTGTAAAAGAAAAGGACCTGAGTATGGAAGAACTGGAAGAATTAAGCCAACTGGCCGAAAAACTTAAAAACAAAAAATCATGAGCTGGATACATTATTTGCTGGAGGCTAATTGTTACCTCGGCGTTTTTTACCTGTTGTACTATTTTATTTTCAGGCGCGAAACCTCGTATCAGTTAAACCGGGCATATCTGTTGATAAGCAGCGTGGCCTCGTTTATTATTCCTTTTGTACAGCTTGGCTTTTTAAAAACTGCGCCGCAAATAGCGGTAAAAATGGTGACGGGAGCGACAATGAAGCCATTGCCATTAAAGCATATACCGGTAGTTATTAATACACATTGGCAGTTAAATGATTATGTGCTGACGGCTTACTTTACTATTGTATTGGCGTTACTGATTAACCTTTGCCTAAAAATAGTTAAGCTTTTCCGCCTATCGCAGCAATATAAAGCCACGGTTGTTGATTCGTATAAACTGGTGGAAGCGCCTGGCGAGGCCGATGCTTATTCATTCTTCAACTACCTTTTTATTAACCCCAAACTTGCGTTTAAGCAAACCATTATTCACCACGAGCTGATACACATACAGCAAAAGCATAGTTGGGATATCCTTTTTATTGAATTGATTAAAATACTCAATTGGTTTAACCCGATAGTTTATCTGCTACAATACAGCATAAAAGAACTACATGAATTTATAGCCGACAGCGAAACAGTAAAAGCCAAAAGCGACACTGCTACTTATACCGATTTTTTGGTAAACACCGCTTATGGGCTTGGCAGCAGCACACTTACCAGCACTTTTTTTAACAAAAGCTTATTAAAAAACCGAATAATTATGTTACACCAAAAACCATCGGGTAGTTTAGCCAGGCTAAAGTATCTTGTTATCGCCCCGCTTTGCGCGGCCCTGCTGTGCGCTTCGACGCTGGCATTCAGCAAAACTTATGGCTGGATTAATTTAGCACCAGGACGGGAAACTACAGCCAAAATTAACGATCCATACGATGCATTTTATAAGCAGCTTGGCAAATTCATCAGGTACGCGGCAGACGCAAGGGCCAATAGCCACTCAGGGGTTTTAGTAGCCATATTTACAGTTAATAGTGCCGGTAAAGCGCAGGACATAACCATAGTTAGCAAATTATCAGAAAGGATGAACGGCGAAGTACAAAGGGTATTGCAAATTTCGGACGCTTCGCCATTAACCCCGGAGACAAAATATGCTATACCTATTCACTTTGAGATAGAAGATAAAGACGGCAAACAAGTTGGTGATGAGAATGATGGGAAGCCCAACATCGTTGAAATTGCACAAAATAATGGCGCAAAACTGCTTAAGGAAATAGTGGTTGTAAGCTACAAATAATAACACCAATTACGGGCTAATACCTAAAAACAAAACCTATGAACTGGCTGCATTACCTGGCCGAGGCCAACGTTTACTTATGTATATTCTATTTATGCTATCGTTTGTTTTTAAGCAGGGAAACGCATTATACGCTTAACCGTATGTACCTGCTTTTTAGCTGTGTGCTATCGTTTATGCTGCCTTTTATACAATTAGGAATATTGAAACCGGCACAAAAAATAAACCTGGATATGACCAATATGATGATCAACGCTCAGTATGCGGTTAATCAATCAGACCATATAGCAGCGCCGGCACATCAATTTACCTGGCAAGATGGCCTTTTATACAGTTACCTGTTGGGTGTGGTAGTTTTTATGGTGTTACTGATTCTAAAATTGTACCAGCTGCTGGCATTAACAAAAAGGCATCAGGTTACTATTAAAAATGGATACAAACTCGTTAATATTGACCAGCCCAACACTGCATTTTCATTTTTCAATTATCTGTTTATTGGTAGCGACACTGGCCAAACGTCAACTATTATCAGGCACGAGCTGGTGCATATCCGTCAAAAGCATTCGCTTGATATTGTTTTATTGGAGCTTTTTAAGATAGTTAACTGGTTTAACCCCTTTGTTTACCTGCTGCAAAACAGCCTGAAAGCTGTACACGAATACATTGCCGATCAGCAAACCGCCCCAACCCAAAAGGATGTACCGGCCTATTCTGATTTTTTGGTAAACAATGCCTATGGCATTACCGGCCCGTTAATTACGCACTCTTTTTTCAATTACAACCTTTTAAAAAACCGAATAATTATGTTACACCAAAAACCATCGGGTAGTTTAGCCAGGCTAAAGTACCTTGTTATTGTCCCGCTTTGTACGGCCTTGCTGTGCGCCTCTACCCTGGCGTTCAGTAAAACTTACGGCTGGATTGATTTGGCGCCGGCGCGTAAACCTGCGGCCATTGTTAAAACAAAGTTACTACCAAAAGACACCATCAACTTTCGCCCGCATTATACATCAAAAGGGTTTAAAGTGGAGCAAATGATGCGCGTGGCTAACAGCAAACCAGATTTAAGGGTTACGCTTACAGATAAAAATGGGCAAAAAAAGAGCTTTGATAAAAGCACGGCTACTACTGCAGATATTAAACTGCTGAACGAAAAATATGGTTATACATTTCCATCTGATAAGGCAATAGCTGCATTTCCGCCGCCGCCACCGCCCATGCTTAAGCCAGGGCCACCAGCAGGCAAACGTATTCCTCCCCCGCCACCGCCTGCTCCACCAAAACATGATAAACAAGTTAAGTTTAGTAAGCCGGCACCAAATTTTTATGTTGCGGGTCAGGACACCGTTTACCTGAGTTGTGATAAAGTGCCCGAATTTCCGGGAGGTAGTCAGAGTTTTTATAAATATCTCGGCAAAAACATAAAATACCCGGCAGTTGCCCGCGAGAAAAAAATACAGGGAAAGGTAATTTTACAATTTATTGTACAAAAAGATGGCAGCGTTTCCAATGTTAAAGTAGTAAGAAAAGTTTCACCCGAAATTGATGAGGAGGCTGTAAGGGTTTTGGCCGCTTCGCCCAAGTGGGAAGCTGGCACTAATAAAGGCAGTCCGGTAATCTGCGAATATAATGTGCCGGTGTCTTTTACCCTCGCCCGGTAGGATATTTTTCTCAAATTATTAAAAAAACAATTGCTGAACGTTTAAAATCGTTTCGGCAATTTTTCGTGAAAGGCTGGGTTGTTCGCCTTTACTTATTAGGCAAGCACGGCTTCTAAACCCCTACCTCAACCTTCCCAGGGAAGGAACCGACACGAGGAGCTCATGAATGCCCATAAAAACACATTAAATTATTCATAATCGCACGGGCTGCCGCTTTTTCATTCCTCAAAAAAAATCCGCGACCTAAAATCGGTGTAATCACTTTTTACAATCACTGTAATCCACAAACAAAATCACTGTAATCTCAAAAAACAATCACTTCTTACCCGACGAAACTTTGATATAAATAACCTGCTTCGTATCAAAAAACTCCTCTTCAAAGTAATCTTTCAAATGATATTGAGTAACCGTTAAACCCGATTCCTTAATTTCTTCTGCTAAGTCGCCGCCTTTTAAATAGAGTATCCCGTTAGGTAAAACGTTTTTTGATTGTGGATTAAACTTCCTTTTTACCCAGGGATAAAACTCCTTTAACCGGGTTACTGCGCGCGATACCACAAAATCAAACTGATCGTCAATTTCTTCGGCTCGTTTATGCGATGCGGTAACATTTTTCAGGCCTAAAGCTTTAGCTACTTCCTGCACTACTTTTATCTTTTTGCCGATGGAATCGACCAGATGAAACTGCGTTTCGGGGAATAAAATAGCGAGTGGGATACCTGGAAAACCGCCGCCGGTGCCTACATCCAACACTTTTTCGCCGGGTAAAAATGCCATTACCTTGGCTATTCCTAACGAATGGAGCACATGCCGCTCGAACAGTAAATCAATATCCTTTCGGGATATCACGTTGATTTGGCTGTTCCAAATATCATATAATTCGGGCAGGGCGTTAAATTGCTGTAGCTGCTGTGCGGTGAGCTGCGGGAAATATTTTATTAGCAGATCAGATGTCATCCCTGTTAAAACGGTTAATAATGTTGCCAAGCAGGTACCTGGCTCTAAACAATTGCGCCTTTACGGTACCCAAAGGCAGGTCAAGTTGCTGAGCTATTTCCTCATAGCTTAACTCATCAAAATATCGTAGGGTAATCAGGTTGCGGTAGCGCGGCGGCAAACTTTCAATCAATAATTTTAGTTCATGTGTTTGCTGTTTTTTGATGGACGTTTCTTCCGGATTCAATACATCTGCCTTTATTTGCAGTTGTTTTTCCTCGCCGTCCTCGTCCATCATACCATGGATTGACATGGTATTTAGCTTTTTTTTCCGAATAAAATCGATACAATTATTGGTAGCTACACGAAAAAGCCAGGTGCTAAAAGCATAATCAGGCTGGTATTTATCTAATTTTTCGAACGCTTTGGCAAAAGTTTCAACGGTGAGATCCATCGCATCTTCCTTGTTGTTCACCATTTTCAGCACCATAAAATAAATGGAATCTTTATAACGGTGCATTAGGTCGGCATACGCCTTTTGGTCGCCCTGGCGCGCTTTTATAACAAGGTGAAAATCGTTTTTGGCGTTCTCGGTGAAATTAGAGTTTATTTCCATTTATTGGTTTTTGTGAACGTCCCTATAAGGCCGAATATGTTTAAATAAATATAGTAAATAATATCCAACAAAGGCAAGTACCACAATAAATTTTTGCCCCTTAACTTACGGAACGATTTATTATAAATTACCTCTTGAAAAATGAACCTAAACATAAACAAACCCAGCGCTACCATCGGCTGAAAGTTGAAAACTAAGCATAATGTTAATAAAACATAGAACAGGAAACCGCTCACAGCATCGGTACTCAGCATACGTTTATGCTGCTTTTTGTACACCTTGCCGGCACCAAAATGACGCTTTTTTTGACGGAACCAAGCGCCCAGCGATGTTTTGGCATCGGTATACATAAACGAATCAGGATGTATTTCGATAGCCGTATTGGTCGTAGTGGCGTTTTGGTTAACAAATAAATCGTCATCGCCCGATAGGATATGCATGTGTGCCGCAAAACCCTTGGAGCCAAAAAAGAGCGTTTTAGTATAGGCCAGGTTACGCCCCGTACCCATATAAGCATTCCCTTTTAACGCTGCCGAAAAGTAATTAATAGCCGTTTTGATGGTTTCGAAACGAATAATAGCGTTTAACAAACTCCTGGTTTTTTTATAAGGAGAATAACCCAGTACCAACTGTATACCCGGAGTTGAAAAATTGGCTGCCATCCAGGTTATCCAATCGTTAGAAACCGGCTTACAATCGGCATCGGTAAATAGCAAATGTTCGTTTTTTGCAGCTTTTATGCCCAGGGTAAGCGCAAATTTTTTGCCGGTCTTAAATCTGTCGTGCTCAGTAATGGTTACAACTTTAAGGTGTTTATAGTTTGCAGCAAACTCTTCCAGCAGAGCCTCGGTACCATCAAACGAACAATCGTTAACCACCACCACTTCAAAATTGGGGTAGTTTTGCGCCAAAATCGATGGCAAATAGAGTCGTAGATTTTTAGCCTCGTTACGCGCGCTAATAATTACTGACATTGGCAAAGTGGCAGGCGGCAGGCTATCAGCCGGGCGATAATCTTTAAGCTTGCTTTGGTTATTAAGCAAAAAGCATAACTGAACAATAAAACAAATAGAAAACAGGCCGAATAATGTGTAAAGTATATAAGTTTCCAAAACAGGTTGAATAATATGCAAATTTGTTGAATTTAGTTGAAATTGTTGGTATTGGGGTGCAGAAAGTTGTAAAGGGCTGTAATAAGTTGTAGATGTTGTAAGGGTTAGAAATGGTTGTAGTGGTTATAATGGGTTGTAAAGGTTATAACGTTTACAACTTTTTCAACGTCTACAACTTTTTCAACGTTTACAACTTATTTCAACATCTACAACTTTTTCAACGTTTACAACTTATTTCAACATCTACAACATTTTTCCCCCTTACAACAACACTTAAAACTTATTGCATAACTTTGCACCCTCATAATGAAATTTAACTTAACAGCAGCCGATCCGCTATCGAAGGCCCGTGCGGGGGAGATTACTACCGACCATGGCGTTATACAAACGCCTATTTTTATGCCGGTAGGCACTGCGGGCACGGTAAAAGCCGTTCATCAACACGAGCTTAAAAACGATATAAAAGCAGAAATTATATTAGGCAATACGTATCATTTATACCTCAGGCCAGGGTTAAACACGCTTGAAAACGCCGGGGGACTGCATCGCTTTAACGGCTGGAAAGGCCCCATTTTAACGGATAGCGGAGGTTACCAGGTATATTCATTAACCGAAGTACGTAAGATAAAAGAAGAAGGTGTTACCTTTCGTTCGCATATTGATGGCTCAAAACACTTGTTTACGCCCGAAAATGTGATGGATATACAGCGCATTATCGGAGCCGATATCATCATGGCTTTTGACGAATGCACCCCCTACCCCTGCGAATATGGCTACGCCAAAAGGTCGATAGAGATGACTCACCGTTGGCTAAAACGCTGTTGCGACAGGTTTGACACCACCGAACCCAAATATGGTTACAGCCAAACTTTATTCCCTATTGTACAGGGTTCGGTATATAAAGATTTGCGGGTACGGTCGGCCGAGGTAATTGCATCATTTGAGCGTGAAGGAAATGCAATCGGAGGTCTTTCGGTAGGCGAACCTGCCGAAGAAATGTATGCCATGACAGAAATTGTATGCAATATATTACCAGAGCAAAAACCGCGTTACTTAATGGGCGTAGGCACGCCGGTTAACATTTTGGAAAATATTGCGTTAGGAATTGATATGTTTGATTGCGTTATGCCTACCCGCAATGCACGCAACGGTATGTTGTTTACCAAAAACGGCATCATCAATATCAAGAACGAAAAATGGAAAAACGACTTTTCGGCCATTGAGCATGACAGCGATTTACTGGCTGATACCGCATATACAAAGGCTTATTTACGCCATTTAATACACTCGGGCGAGATGCTGGGCGCTCAAATTGCCACCCTGCATAACCTGCACTTTTATTTGTGGCTTGTAAAAGAAGCACGCAATAAAATTATAGCCGGCGAGTTTTACGACTGGAAGAAAGTAATGGTTAACCGTTTGGGACAAAGATTGTAAATGAAATATATTCTGCATAAGTATTTAAAAACTATCGATTGGTATATCATCAAAAAATACCTGGGCACTTTTGTGTTTACGCTGGGCATTTTTGTGGTGGTAACCGTTGTGTTTGATATATCCGAACACCTTGATAATTTCCTTAAAAACCACTCGACCATAGAGGAGATAGCTTTTAAATATTATGCCGGTTTTATACCTTTTTATATCAATATGCTATCGCCGTTGATTAACTTTTTGGCGGTAATTTACTTTACCGCCAAAATGGCCAATCAAACGGAAATTGTGCCAATACTTACCGGCAAAACCAGCTTCAACCGGTTTTTGCGGCCTTATTTTGTTTGTGCTACGCTGATATTTGTTGTATCGCTTTTTGCCAATATTTACCTCATACCTTTTACCAACCGGCTAAAAATAAACTTCGAAAACTCGCATCAATTTAATTCGGACGACCCGACAAAATCGGAAGTGCACATACAATTGGATAAGCATACTTTTGTATACATGCAGCAGTTTGACAACACTATCAAGCGGGGGTATATGTTTATCATGGAGAAGTTTGATGGTGACCAACTGAGGGAAAAACTGGTAGCAAATTATATACAATACGACTCGGTAAAGCGCGTTTGGTCGATTCAAAACTACACCGTAAAATATGTAAACGGCCTGAAAGAACGATTTGTGGACAATAAAAATACCACAAAAGATACCGTATTAGATATGCGGCCAAAGGACTTTATCGTGTTTGATAACTACTACTCGGCCATGTCAACCGCCGATTTGAACCGCGATATTCAAAAAGAAAAAATACGGGGAACGGGCGCCATTAAAGAGATGGAATACGAAAAATACCGCCGCTTTGTATATCCCTTATCCTCGTACGTACTCACCTTAATTGGAGTTTCCATATCCTCACGCAAGGTGCGCGGAGGCATAGGACTGCCGCTTGGCATCGGCATTTTCTTGTGTTTTGGGTACATTGTTATTGATAAATTTGCGCTGGTTTTCGCGGTAAAAGGCAGTATGATGCCGTTGCTTGCGGTGTGTATGCCCAACGGGTTATTTGCGTTGGTGGGCTATTATTTAATGTTAAAAGCGCCTAAGTAATGAGTAGCGGAAATACCAGCCCGTGGTTAAATAAAAACCTGCTATTGCTGCATTTTACGGTAATGATATGGGGTTTCACCGGCACCCTTGGCGCACTTATTTCTATCCCTGCCGTGGCCCTTGTTTGGTACCGCGTACTTATAGCATCGGTATCATTATTCCTTTATTTTGCGATTACAAAAACCAACATAAAAGTAAGCAAAAGCGCCTTTTTTAAGCTGGTATTAAATGGCGGTTTGGTGGGCTGCCATTGGATATTATTCTTCGCTTCTATTAAATTATCAACGGTTGCGGTAACCCTGGTTTGTCTCTCGTCCATCACTTTATTTACTGCAATATTTGAGCCCATCGTCAACAAAAAACGCATCTCCAGGCTCGAAATTTTGGCCGGTGCTTTTATCATTTTAGGTATTGCTGTTATCTTTAAATTCGAAACACAATACACTAAGGGTATTATAGCAGGCATATTAAGCGCAGTTGTGGCCAGCCTTTTCGCCATCTTTAATTCAAAATTAGTGAAGCATCACCAGGCCCCAACCATCGCCTTTTATGAGCTTTCGGGTGCGTTTTTTTGGATCAGTATTTACCTTCTATTAACGCATGGCTTTAATAAAACCGCCGTTCCCAACACTGCCGATATCGGTTATTTATTGATATTGGGAACCATCTGCACCTCGGTAGCCTATGTGGCGGGGGTGTACGTAATGCGCGAACTTTCGGCATTCCGGGTGGCGCTCATCACCAACCTCGAGCCTGTTTACGGTATCCTCATCGCCTTCTTTATTTTTGGCGACCTGAATAAAATGACACCAGGTTTTTGGGTGGGTGCGGTCATTATTCTTTCCACCATTCTACTGTACCCGATAACGCAGAAAAAGATTGCCGCGCGGCGGAAGGCCTGAGTTGGGAGAC
>Ga0206947_1011_pt1 | contig 66969 bp, 63 predicted proteins | sample Alteio_BWOrgHeat_3_FD_153239 | JGI IMG/M metagenome (GOLD analysis project Ga0206947, IMG submission 153239) | Enriched cells from forest soil in Barre Woods Harvard Forest LTER site, Petersham, Massachusetts, United States -... | ecosystem: Environmental > Terrestrial > Soil > Temperate forest > O...
ATGGGAATCAACCGCGCAGCTTGATTTGGGTTTAGATGTGGCTTTCTTTAATAACCGTTTATCAGCCGAGTTTGATTATTACGACAAGCAAACCCATAATTTATTGCTAAATGTGAATATCCCAGGCACTACAGGCTTCGGTACACAAACCCAAAACCTGGGCAAACTGTACAACAAGGGGATTGAGGTGGTGCTATCATCCGATAATTTTGTGGGTAAGTTTAAATGGACCACCAGTGTAAACTTTGCCTGGAACGTAAACAAAGTAACCTTTGTTAACGGACAAATAATTGGCACAAGTAACCTAAACCGTGTGATAGAAGGGCAGCCAATTGGCGTGTTTTACGGGCCGGAATATGCTGGCGTTAATCCAGCCAATGGTGATGCCTTATATTACCTGAATACCAAAAATGCCGATGGCACGCTTAATCGCGGTACAACCAAAGATTATGATGCAGCGCAGGATGTTGTACTGGGTAATCCAACGCCCAAGTATACCGGTGGTATAACCAATACTTTTAGTTATTCCGGATTTGATTTGTCACTATCCTTTCAAGGTGTGTATGGCAACAAAATATTTAACAGCGCCGGGCAATACATGAGTTCGAACGCCAGTAATGGATATGATAATCAAACTATCGATCAGCTAAGTTACTGGACCAAACCGGGTGATATTACCAATGTACCTGAACCGAGGTTGTTTGATCCTAACGGAACCAATAACTCCAGCCGTTATTTGTCCAATGGGTCATACCTCAGGTTAAAAACAGCATCGTTGGGTTATACGCTGCCAAAAGCATTGGTCTCCAAATGGAACATTGAGAAAGTACGGGTATTTGTAAACGGATTTAACTTGTTTAAGATAACACCATACAAAGGTTGGGACCCTGAAGTAAATGCGGATTTCTCTGCCAGCAACATCAGCCTGGGGAACGATTTTTACTCGGCGCCGCAGCCGCGTACCATTACTTTCGGTGTAAACATTGGTTTATAATTAAAAATTAAAGCAACATGAAAAAATTAATATATGTAACCGCTTTAAGCACAGCCTTTGTTTTAGGCGCGTGCAACAAAGCGCTCGACTTGAAGCCATTCCAGTCGATAGACCAAAGCCAGGCGCTGCTAACGGCAAAAGATGTACAAATAACGCTTGTAGGTGCCTATAACGCTTTAAGCAACGGCAACCTTTACGGTGGCGGCATTTATGTAAATGCTGATTTAATGTCCACACAACCCGAAACAGAATGGACAGGCACTTTCCAGGGACTTACCCAATTGGTTAACCAAACCATCCCAATCAACAATGGCTTTGTTGAAGGTACCTGGCTGGCCGCTTACTCTGCTATTAATTCGGTAAATAATGTGCTTTCGGCATTAGATAAAGTAAATGCAAGCGATAAAGACCGCACCGAAGGCGAAGCCAGGTTTATACGCGGACTGATATATTTTGATATGGTGCGTTTGTTTGGCCGGGCATGGAACGATGGTGACCCTAATACCAATTTGGGTGTGCCCATTGTGTTAACGCCTACCAAATCGGTTGATGCATCGTCATTGGTAGCACGATCTACAGTTGCCCAGGTGTATGCACAGGCCATCGCTGATTTGAAGGCTGCCGAAAGCAAACTCCCTGCCAGCAATAGTTTCTACGCCAATAAATACTCGGCGTCGGCCATATTGGCCAGGTTATACCTGCAACAGGGCGATTATACCAATGCAGCAAACGAGGCAACTTTGGTTATAGCCTCCGGGAATTACGCCCTTAATCCTAACTATGCGGATGAGTTTCCGTACACAGGCCGATCATCAGGGCATGTGGATAATACGCCAGAGGATGTTTTTGCCATCCAGTTTACCGCGCAGTCTGTTAATGTTGTTAATTTCAATGATTTTAATACCGAATATGCCTCGCCCAATGACGCCGGCCGTGGTGATGTGGTGATTGACCAAAGCTTTGTTGATGAGTTTGCTGATACCGATACCCGCAAAGCATTGTTTTATGATGATGCGGGATCACTAAGAACTGATAAGTTTAGCAATGTGGATGGCAACGCACACGTAATACGCCTGGCCGAACTATACCTGATCAGGGCCGAAGCTAACCTGAGGATTTCGCCAGCTTCGGCCATTGGCGATACCCCGGCGAACGATGTTAACCAGGTTCGCAGCCGTGCAGGCATTGTGCCATTGGTTGTAGTAAGTGTAAACGATGTTTTAACCGAGCGTCGTCACGAATTGTGCTTTGAAGGTGGATTCTTTTTACACGATGGAAAACGAACCGCACAAAATATAAACGGACTACCTTACAACTCGACCAGGCTGGTTTTCCCGATCACGCAAGTTGAGCTGAATGCTAATCCTAAACTGGTGCAAAATCCTGGATACAACTAAACTAAATTAATCAACTATACCGTGCCGGAATTAGCAATAATTCCGGCTTTTTTTTGCATGTGATGCACTTGCAATATTGGTAATTTTCACACATTAATGCCCGGTTTTAGTAATTATGTTTGTTTAGCTACTAAGTAGGTTTTTTCAAAAAATATTTGGTCAGTTAATAGTTAATTAGAAAAAGTCAGTCACGCGAGGTAACTGACTTTTTTTTATTTGGTATATAACCCTCGATGTCATTATAAACGAAGTGAGAAATCTTAACAAATGTACGTAAACGCCATGGGGGCTGAGACGCATAGCGCACAACGGGCAACTCGCGATGGGCCGCTCGTAAAGTTTTCTCCCTGCGGTCGAAATTGACATGGAGGTTAGCCTTTATACAAACTAATTATTCAGCCAATAAGTAAGCTTAAACACCAAAGCCCTGGTTTTAACATTAAAAGGAGCGGGCAAATAATTATCGGTATACACAATAAAGAAATCTGATGCAGGTCTGAATCGGTATTGCAACCGCAAATTAATATTTATATTTTTCCCTTGTTCGTTGTATTGTGTATAATCCGTCAGGAAAAACTTATTGGTGAGGGTTACGTCAATTTTAGGGCCTACCAGCCAGAAGCTTTTTTGGCCCCAGGGCTGTGGCAACTGCAGCATATTCAAAGTAGTTGCCAGCGCAATATTTACATAAGGTTGTATGCGATACCCAATATCGTTAGCGATACTTATTTTTTTGCCATTATCATAATAGCCACCATAATCTAAAGTTAAGTCGTAAGTAAAAATGCTTTGCGGCAACGAGAAATAGGATATCTCGGCGTTATACCAGCGGCTTTCAAACCCTGTTGGCAGTGCTTTGCCTACATAGTTAGTAGGATCGAAAGGAGCCAGCAGCTTTACATAGTCGTTTTCGACCAAAGCTGTTAGTACACTTTTATTGCGGAAGGTAATCTGGTACGACAAAAAGTCGCGGTAATCGGTAGGGGTGAAGGATGGATTATAATAGTCTGTAAAACTCAGCGTAGGGCCATGGCTTAAAATTGCCCCGCGTGTCGGGAAGAAGAGGTGACTGATTACAGGGTTCAATTTAATATAGCCCTTACGGGGAACATACCCAACTTCGGCGTTGTAATTAGCGCCAACCACTTCGTATTCGGCGCCTACGGTCCAGTATTTGTCGGCATATTGCAGGTTGCCGGCCTGGGTAAAATCGTGGCCCTTTTTTGTTGGACTGAATGATTTTAAAACCAGCGCCTTACCTGTCCATAAATTTTGCGCTGATGCCAGGTTAAATTCAACCCCGATATTGTTATTGTATTTTGAATTATTAGGCTGACTTGTCGTCGGCGCCGCCGGATAGCTAAACGATTCCTTATTTACAAACAGGAAACCTATGTTTGAGCGGGCAAATATTTTGCGCTGTAGCGCGATGGTCGTAAAATTTTGCGCCGGTAACGAATCATTGCTGGCCGTTTGCATATCCATAACGCCAATACGCCAGTTTTTATCCAACTTGCCGCTCAATCGCGCCCCACCGATGATGCCCGAGTTTAAACCTATTCTTCGCGAAAAAAACGGACGGATAGAGGCATACCCAAAATTGCCAAACTGATCGCCGTTCTCTAAAAAAAACTGCCGGGTTTCCGGGTAAAAAAGCTCGTAGCGACTTAGGTCGGTAACCTGCTTATCTGCATCCACCTGCGAAAAATCGGGGTTTACGGTGAGGTCCAGGTTAAGGGCCGATGACATCGCTATTTTTGCATCCACACCCGCTTCTCCTTTTGTGGCAACGGCTTTATTGTGGGAATAGTCTTTGTTAATTCCCCCCAACACATAAGGAATAATCGAAATATTGGGTCCCGGATCGGGCGGGGGAGTGTCCCATACCAACGTTCCGGTATAGGCTAACGACGCAGTTGGGAATTGCCGCGGAACGGGTGCCCATGATGACTTTTCGGTGGTTTTAAGGTCGTTGCGGCTAAAATTAATGCCCCATTCCATTATCCCCTTTTTATAACGTATCGCTTTAAATGGAATGGCGGCCTCAAAAATATACCTGTCCTTATAATCTTTAACCGCCGAAATCCATTTGTTGGTCCAGCTCAGGTCAACACTACCGCCGCCGTACATGGTGCCGTCCCACTCAGCGCCCGCTGCGTTGGAACCAAACGAGTAACCATTGGTTTGATCGTTAAACGTATCCATAAAAAAAATAAAGTTGTCGTTTTTCAAAAAAGAAAAATCACGCTTTAACGATTCCACCATGTTGGGTCCGGGTACCGTTTTATAACACACGGCCAAAATGTAAATATTATTTTGGTCGTAAGCCATGCGTATTTCAGTGGGTACTTTGGCAAAGCTGGTGTCCATAGGTAGCACCATGTGAAAGTTTTTGGCAACTTCGGCATCCTGCCAGGCCTGCTCATCCATAACGCCGTCAATTTTTATGGGCGATGTGAGTTGATGGATATGATATTTAAAATTGCTGTTCTTTTTTTGTGCCCAAAGCTGGAAACTAAACAGGCAAAAAAAATAAATAAGTATAGCTTTCCGGTTCAAATTCAAATAGTATTAGGGTTAGTAGGGCCGACGTTTAAAAAAGTTAAGAATACGCATAATTTAGACCTATTATTAATATTTTGTTGATAATTACCCCTTTGTTAACAACTATAGTGGGTTTGGCGATGTATTAGTAAAAATACTTGTTAAATATTTGTTAAAATATTAGTCTGCTAACTCTATAGGCTTTATATTTGTATAATTATTTTTATCGATCTAACCAATTAGTTCTTTATGATAAATAATGAGGTCAGTTACTACAAAAAAGAGTGAGCGCCAGCTTCCTCTTTTTTTTTGTTTTGCTCGCAAAATTTTTAACGATTTGTCATTTATCGATACCTTAGAAAGAACATTATTGAGCGGCGCGTAAATCCGGCATCCAAATAAATCTGAAACGGCTAAGCACTCTGGGGCACCGCTTAAAGCCAACGATAACGAAAAATCGAACATCCGAAATAAAATAGATCATTCAAACTCCTGTCTGCAATTGTTACAGTGCCAGTTTTTGGGCGAGTAAAACGGATTAGCCAGGTTGGCGAATGAGCTGAACAGGCTCTCGTCTCTGTCCTGACCAATATTAGTTACATTGGTTGATGCGCAAAACGGGCATACCACATACGTATCCGTTTCGCCGTCAATTTCGTGAATATCCTGTTCGTGCAGATCATCGTCGCTGGCTAAAATTTCGCGGCAGCGCTCCATATCGCGTTCAAATATTTTAAGTTTTATTCCGCCAACAGCCTGGTTATAAAGTGGATTGGCGCCAATAGTGTTTTCGTCGGCAATAAAACAAGGTATGCCGTTGGCCTCCAGCCGGGTGCGCAAAATATGCGCCAGCATGGGGTCATAATACGATTCAAAGGTTACTATTTTGTCGTCGTCGTTCATCTCAGCAAATTAAGCCATTTTACGCTAAGATAGTCGGATTTTGTGTAATTTGGTTACAATAAGGCCGCAAAACTTATTGAAAGGTCTCCCCGCAGTTAAAACAATGCCAGGCTGTACGAAAATAAACCGGAACCCCTGTAAAAAAGGATACTAATACACTCGGCAAATGAAATTTAACCTCGGTATCAGTACCATACTTTACATCGTTTGATCCGCAATAAGGGCAAACAATAACAGCCGCGGTTTCATGGTCAATTTCAGGATATATTTCATCATTTGTATCGCCGTCTATGGCTAAAATTTCGTGGCACCTGTCCAAATCTTTCTCAAATACATTGAGTTTTACGCCGCCAATAGCCTGGTTATAATAAGGGATAATCTCGGCAGTATTATAATCACTAACAAAACAGGGAATACCATTGGCTTCCAACCGGGTGCGTATAATTTGCGCCAGCATCGGGTCGTAGTACGATTCAAAGATTACTATTTTATCATCTTCGCTCATGGCAGATAATTTATATTTTTTGCTAAAATACTTAGATTTTTTGTAATTTGGTTGCTATGAATCGTATCGACCGGGTTTCGGCTATTTTAATTCAGTTACAATCGCGCAGGGTGGTGAAAGCTATGGATATAGCCGAACGTTTTGGCATTAGTTTGCGCACCGTTTACCGGGATGTAAAAACATTGGAAGAAGCCGGGATACCCATCATTGGCGAAGCCGGCGTGGGCTATTCAATTATGGATGGATATCGTTTGCCGCCTGTAATGTTTACCCGTGAAGAAGCTACTGCCTTTTTAACTGCCGAAAAGTTTGTAGAGAAACTAACCGATACCTCCACGATGGAACACCACAAATCGGCCATGTACAAAATAAGGGCGATATTGAAAACGGCCGAAAAACAATTGCTGGAAGAAATTGATGACAGTATTGAAGTATTAAAAAGCCACGCCCAACTGGCAGTGAAAAATACAGATCATATACAGACCCTGTTAAATAGTATTGCTCGTAAGCAGGTGTTAACCATTAACTACTTTGCCAACCATAGCCAGGAACATACCAAACGTGATATTGAACCTATAGGCGTTTTTTTTAAGGATAGCGCCTGGCACCTGATAGCCTTTTGCAGAATGCGGAACGACTACCGCGATTTCAGGGTCGACAGGATTAACCATTTGGTGGTAACTGATAAAATATTTCATAATAAGCACCCCACATTAAAAGCTTATATAGCCCAAACAGCCAAAGAGCAGGAGCTGGATTTAGTGATAATGCGTGTTGATAAAAAAGTATACGCTCATCTGGAACATCAAAAATATTACAGCGGTTTTGTATCCGAAAAAACAATTGGCAGCCAAATAGAAATGACTTTCCTTACCGCTTCGCTTGAGGGATTTGCCCGCTGGTATTTGATGTTTGGCGACCAGGCCGAAATCCTCAGTCCGGATAGTTTAAAAGAGCGGGTGGGTAATATTGCCGCCAACATCGCACAAAAAAATCTTCAATTAACAAATTCCTACTGACATAGGGTTGTCATTAGCGTGTGTTTATTTTGTTATAAAATTAAATATTCGCTAATGCAGTATTGGATAGTAGTAGTCTCGAAAGATCATATTGCCCGCGGCGTTGCGGGTGGTTTTATGCAGGCCAACCACGGCAAGCAGGGGCCATTAAAACGGATGTCGGTAAATGACTGGGTAATTTGTTATTCGCCCAAACAAAGTTACGCCGGCAACGAACCATGCCAGGCATTTACTGCTATTGGCCAGGTGGCTGATGATATGGTTTATCAGCATAAAATGAATGATGATTTCACCCCGTACAGGCGAAACATCAACTACTACGCATGTACTGAAGCCCCGATAATCCCAATGATTGAAAATCTTGATTTTATTAAAAATAAAAAGCAGTGGGGATACCAGTTCCGTTTCGGTTTTTTTGAGATACCGGAAGCAGATCTCAAACTAATCAAGTCGAAAATGGTTGATTAAGTTGATTGGGTGAGTTGTTGATTAAGTTAATTGACGCTCAAACAACAACTAAATCAACCCAATCAACTTTGTCTAACTTAATCTAACTCAATCAACTAAAGAAAATGAGCACGCTAACATTAAAAACAGACATCGCCTTTAAGGCGCCAATTGCCGAAGTGTGGAAAGGCCTTACGGACCCGGCTATTGTAAAACAGTATTTTTTTGGTACCAATGTAAAATCCGATTATGAAGTTGGCAGCCCTATTACCTTTAGCGGCGAGTGGGAAGGTAAAACCTACGAAGACAAAGGAACAGTGCTTGCAATTGATGTACCGAAATTGTTAAAATATACTTATTGGAGCAGCATGAGCGGCACCGAAGATAAACCCGAACACTACAACGATATCACGTATGAACTTTCGGAAAAGGGCGAGATAACCACATTAACCATCACTCAGGAAGGTGTTAAAAGTGAGGAAGCAAAGGAACATTCTGAACAGATGTGGACATCAGTATTTGATGGTTTGAAAAAGATATTGGAGAAGTAAGCCCCATGATATCGAAAACTGATTTGGTGCATTTAGATGCATTTAATATAATTGGGATAGCCGCGCGCACTACTAACCAAAATGCGCAGGCCCGAACGGACATTGGTGAGCTTTGGACACGGTTTATGCAGGACAATATCCTTCAGCAAATTCCCGGCAAGGTAACCGATGATATTTATTGTGTTTATACCGATTATGAAACTGACCATACAGGTCCTTATACTGCTATATTGGGCTGCAAGGTAAATTCTCTTACAGAGATACCCGATGGATTTACAGGCATAACCATAGCTGCCGAAAAATATGAAGTTTATTTTTTGGAAGGGAAATTTCCGGATAATGTTGGCGATGCCTGGATGTCAATTTGGGAAAATGCTACAGACAGAAAATATACCGCGGATTTTGATTTGTACAGCGCCGGCGCGAAAAGCTTTGAAGAAACAGAGGTGAAGATTTATTTGGCGGTGCAGTAAATTTTTGATAGAGACGCGAGGCATCGCGTCTCTATCAAAAATTATCTTACAAATCCCAACCGCTTACCATTCACTCCTTCAACCAATTCTCCATCAGCCCAAACTACATTGCCCGAAACCAGTGTACAAGCAATTTTCGAATGAAAAGTTACCCCTTCAAACGGGCTCCATTTGCATTTATAAAGAATATTTTCTTTTTCGACTGTGGTTGGAGATTTCAAATCAACCAGCACCAAATCGGCCCAATAGCCTTCACGGATAAAGCCGCGTTTTTCAATCTGAAAACAAACGGCAACGTTATGCGCCATTTTTTCGGCAATTTGTTCCAGTGTTATTTTGCCCTGGTGATATAACTCAAGCATTGCGGGGAGGGCATGTTGCACTAACGGTCCGCCCGACGGCGCCTGCAAATAGGGAAGGGATTTTTCTTCTAAAGTGTGCGGCGCATGGTCGGTGGCGATAACATCAATGCGGCCGCTTAATACAGCTTTTAAAATAGCGTCGCGGTCGCTTTCTTTTTTTACAGCCGGGTTCCATTTAATCAGGTTACCTTTGGTTTCGTAATCTTTATCGCTAAACCAAAGATGGTGGATGCAGGCTTCGGCGGTAATTTTTTTATCCTTTAGCGGTGTGGTATTATCAAAAAGATAGGTTTCCTTTTCGGTAGAGATATGTAAAATATGCAGCCGTGTTCCATACTTTTTAGCCAAATCAACCGCCATGGACGATGACAGGTAGCATGCTTCTTCGCTGCGGATTTTAGGATGTAGCCTTACGGGTATATTTTCGCCAAGCAGTTGTTTAAAATGTTCCAAATTGGCTTTAATGGTGGCTTCATCCTCACAATGCGTAGCCACCAGCATGGGCGATTGTGCGAAAATATGTTCCAGCGTTACCGGGTTGTCCACCAGCATATTCCCGGTTGATGAACCCATAAAAACCTTGATGCCGCAAACATTGGCTGTATCGGTGCGCAACACCTCGTCCAGGTTATCGTTGGAGGCTCCCATATAAAACGAGTAATTAGCCAGCGAGGTTTGGGCGGCAATCTGGTATTTGTCTTCCAGCAATTCTTGCGTAAGCGTATTAGGCACGGTATTGGGCATCTCCATAAACGAAGTAATACCGCCGGCAACAGCCGCCCGCGATTCGGTATAAATATTTGCTTTATGCGTTAATCCTGGCTCACGAAAATGCACCTGGTCGTCAATACAGCCGGAGAAAAGGTGCAGGCCTTCGGCATTAATTACCTTGTCTGCGGGGGCGTCAATCTGCTTGTCAATGCGTTCAATAAAACCGTTTTTTACCAATACATCAGCAACAAACTGCTGGTTTTCGTTAACTACAGTGGCAGATTTTATCAGGATAGCACTCATGTCTGCAAAGATAGGAGAAAGTCGGGAAAGTTGGAAAATACCGAAAGTTGGTAAAGTCGGAAAAGTCAGTACAGTTGGCAAATCTTTGGAATTCTGACGGCCAACGGCCTGCTACAAACTACCAACTCACTTCCCTCCCCAATAATAATTCAATCCTAAAAATAGGTTATTATCCAGCCCGGCAGTTATGGTGTGGTTTTTGGTCTGATAGTCTAAACTGTAACCAATATTACCAAAGCCTAAAGTTACACCCAGCTTCTTTGTCGGGAAAAAAACAAAATTAGGCGATGCGCCAATGGCAAAGGTGCCATTGTTAAGGTTGGCGGTGTTATTTAAGGTAGTAAAACCAATTTGCGGAAAAAAACCAAACTTTTCCGTAATCATACAATAATACCGCAAATCAAGACCTACACCTATAACGTTGGTGCTGTAAACGTCGGTTTTTACATAATTATCGGTTGTATTAAGGTACGAATAATAATATGACGACTCAGTACCAGATCCATGCGAGTAGGACCCCTGTATGCCTATAGATAGTTTATTGCTTAAAAAAAAGCCAAACTCGGGGCTCATGGTAAAAGTACTCACCTTGGTAACATAATAATTGGTATAGCCGGATGCGTAGCTATAAGTATTTTCGGACCCATAGCTGTTATAACTATAATTCATGCTGCCGCCGATGTAAAATTTGCCGCTACCTGTTTGTGCCGATGCCGCACCGCAAAAAAACAGGAATATTAAGGATAGGAGTAAGGTGTGTTTCATGAAATTGATTTTTGTGCAAATTAGTTGAATTGGTTGGTAAATTAATAAAGCGTGGATAAATTGCTTGTTTGTATAGATGGATGTGGCTTTTAAGGTTCTAATTTTATCGCAAGTCGGGTTTGGGCGGCCCAAACGGTCGGTAATCATTGCACTTGCATCGCTTATTTAGGGATGTTTATGACTTGTCGCTTCCAGGGCAGCCACAAGCGCGGCCCTACAGGTTTCAGATAATTGTATCGGAGCCTGGCAAAAAGCGACGGCAAACAATCTCCGTTTTTCCAGACTTTCCGGACTTTGCCAACTGCTTCAAAAACCTTTCGCCTTTAGCCTTTTACCTTTCGCCTCAAAAAACCGTACCTTTGCCCCATGTCCGTAACTTTCGAAGATTTTAATTTTAACCGGCAAATTTTAAATGCCATTGCCGATGCCGGTTATACCGAAGCTACGCCCATACAGCAAAAAGCTATTCCGCCTATTTTAAACGGACAGGATGTAATGGGCATTGCCCAAACAGGTACCGGTAAAACGGCTGCTTACGTACTGCCCATTATCATGAGGCTTAAGTACGCGCAAGGCGACCATGCCCGCGCCCTCATCATTTCGCCCACGCGCGAATTGGCCATGCAAATTGAGGAAAATGTAAAAACTTTCGCCGCCAATACCGATTTACGGGTGGTGGTGGTGTACGGCGGCCTTGGCCCTAAAACACAAATTGAGCAGATTAACAAAGGTGTTGATATTATTGTAGCCACGCCCGGCCGGTTTATGGATATTTACCTGGCTGGCCACATCGTTACCAAAACGCTGCAAGTGCTGGTGTTAGACGAAGCTGATAAGATGATGGATATGGGCTTTATGCCGCAAATTAACCGGATTTTAGAGGTAGTGCCAGTAAAACGCCAGAATCTGTTGTTTTCGGCAACCATGTCTGACAAGATACACGAGTTGAGTAATAACTTTTTGGAATTTCCAACAGTAATCGAAATAACACCACAAGCTACCCCGGCGCAAACTGTGGACCAACAATTGTATTTTGTACCCAATGTTAAAACCAAAATCAACCTGCTTAAAAAGCTGCTTGATAAGGAAGACGACATAAAAAAACTGATGATCTTCTGTAAAACCCGTTTGGCCGCCGAAGATGTGTACAAGTTTTTATTACGCAAATTTGGCGAAGCTGAGGTAAAGGTTTTACACGCCAATAAAGGGCAAAACACCCGCATCAATGCCATAAATGCCTTTAAAGCCGATGAAGTAAAGATATTGGTAGCTACCGATGTGGCATCGCGGGGCATAGATGTGAGCGATGTGAGTCACGTAATAAACTTCGATGTGCCGGTTGTAATTGAGGATTACGTACACCGCATTGGCAGAACCGGCAGGGCTTACCAAAAGGGAGTGGCGGTTACGTTTTGTAACCCGGCCGAAGAATACTATATCCGCAAGGTAGAAAAACTGATAAGGCAAAGTATTCCGGTGTATGCCATGCCTGATGATGTTTTTGTTGAGGCCACACCGTACGATGAAAAGCAGGACCAGGACAGAGAGATAGACATGCAAAAGCGCCGCGACGATCCGGAGTTTAAGGGCGCGTTTCATGAAAAGAAAACCCTTAACCAGCGGAAGAAGTTTGATGCGGCTAAGGCAAAAGCTACCGGCAATCAGAAGCAAAAAAGAACAAAATCACCAAAGGAATATAGGAAGAAACGTTAAATATATACAACAACCACCGATGTCATTTTGAACGAAGTGAGAAATCTTATACGACTGGCATAATCGCCATACATAGTTCGCTGCGCGTGGCGTATAAGATTTCTCCCCCGTACCTCGGTCGAAATGACATGATTTTTATTGATCATGAAATTCAGATTAACCCCATTAAACTTTGCCTCGGCATTTTTACTGTTTGTAGCCGTTTACAGCTGGATATACGGCGTTAAAATATCCGGACACCAATTTAAACAGATGAGTGGCGCCATCGGTTGGATATTTTTACTGTTTGCAGTTGTAGTGTCATTTATGGATATCATGTTCCGTAATTTCTTCCCCGAGACCAAAAAAATATGGATTGTAGAGCTAAGCTTTATAACTTTGGCGGCTATTCTGCTTTTGATAGTAAAATAGCTTTTAATACCCTTTGTTATTTTACCACAAAGGACACAACGGTTTCACAAAGGACACAAAGAAAAAAACTTGGTGTTCTCTGGCTTTCTCTCTTTGTGCCTTCTGCGGTTAAATCAACAAGCAATAATATCGCAAATTAATAACGAATATATTTTTAATGAAAACCGCTGAAATTAAGCTAACGATACAACTCGACGATAATAATGTTCCCGAAAACATCCTTTGGGAATCAACTGATGCTCAAAACAAGGAGGCCCTTCCTGTAAAATCAATGATGCTGGCCCTGTGGGATCAAAGTTATAAAAATACCCTCCGTATTGATTTGTGGACGAAAGATATGCCCGTAGATGAAATGAAACGTTTCTTTTACGAAACCTTGCAAACCATGGGCGATAGCTTTTTGCGCGCCACCGGCGAAACCAATATCGTAGAAGACCTGCGCGACTATTGCGCACACTTTGCCGATAAAATGGAGATAAAAGAGAAATGAGTTAGTTGATTGAGCTTAATAAGTTGGATTAAGTTGATTAGGTTTGTTGAGTTGAGCAAACAATTCAAAGTTTTGTTTGTTGCCCGGGTTAAAGATTTTTCAAAGTCATAACTTTTTAACAACTTTATCGGCACAATCCAACTTAATGATCAAACCAAACTCAACCAACTTAATCGAACTTAATCAACCTATACATTAATGTTCAAATTCTCCTTTCGTCAACAGGTACTGGCAGGTTTTGTAGTATCGGTAATATTGGTATTTATCGTCGGGATTTTATCCTATAAAAGCATTCACCAGTTGGAAAGTGATTCCAACATGGTGGAGCATACACAAAAGGTTATCAAAACATCAACGCATTTGCTGCAATTGATGATAGATGCCGAAACAGGCATGCGCGGTTATATAGCCACAGGCAAACCTGTCTTCTTAGACCCTTATCATGCCGCACTTCCCTCTATCCATGCTGATGTTATGGCGCTTGGGGGCCTTATTGCAGATAATCAGGTACAGATAAAAAGAGTGGATAGCCTTAAACAATTTGTGGATGCGCAGCTAAACATCCTTAAAACAAATATTGATACCCTACCCATAAAAGGACTTGCCTATATGGTTGACCGTAATACACTGCTTAAGGGTAAGCATACTATGGACGAAATACGCGTACTGGTTGATAATATGCGCGATACAGAAAATAAGTTATTGAGTATTCGAAAGGTGAGTTCCGAAGAGGCATCGTCAAGAGCAATTCAAATAATTATTGTCGGTTCGTTCGTTTTTTTGGCTATTATTATTTTGTTGTTTTTTTATATACAGGAAACATTTGAAAAACAAAAGCGAATTGAGAGTGAAATAAAAGTAACGAATACCGAACTGGAAAAGGTATTGGCCGAAAATAAAACCCAAAACTGGCTGCTCACCGGCGCGGGTATACTCAACGAAAAAATGCAGGGCCAGCAAAGCGAAAAAGAGCTGGCGGGAAATATCCTGGGCGAAATTTGCAATTATACTAAAGCACTAACCGGTACCATTTATTTGTACGATGAGAATGCCGAAAGCCTGGGTCTGTATGCGTCGTACGCTTTTAATGACCCCACAGCGCTAAAAACCATTATCAAACTAAACGATGGCTGGATAGGACAGGTGGCAAAAGATAAAAAAGCAGCCGTTGTAAAAGGTAAATTGAATGACAGGCTGGAATTGGGTTCGTCACTGATTCAGCAAAACCTGCTGGAAAGCCTGATTGTCCCCTTCTTTTTTGATAGGAGTCTGAAAGGCGTTATAGAAGTTGCCTACGCAGATAGTTTGGACGAAAACTGCCGTAACTATATTTTGTCGGTTATGGAAGATGTGGGCATAGCGATCAACACTGCCCAGGCGCGCACCATAATGCATAACCTGCTGTTACAAGTGCAACAGCAAACCGAAGAACTGGAAGCACAACAGGAAGAAATGCGCCTTACCAACGAAGAGTTGCTAAGTAAGACCGAAATGCTGCAGGATTCGGAAGAGGAGTTGCGGAGCCAGCAGGAAGAGCTGCGTACCATTAATGCCGAACTGGAAGAAAAAGCCAATTTGCTGGAAGAAAAGAACTACGATATTGAGTTGGCCCGGCAGGCCATTGACCTTAAAGTACAGGAACTGGAAACTACGGGAAAATATAAATCGGAGTTTTTGGCTAACATGAGCCACGAGTTACGTACCCCGCTAAACAGTATATTGGTATTGGCCCAGGTGCTTAAAGAAAATCGGCCGGCCAATTTGTCAGACGATCAGATAAAATATGCCGGTGTAATCTTTAACGCCGGCAATGATTTGCTCACGCTGATTAACGACATTCTCGACCTGTCGAAAATTGAATCGGGTAAGCTGGATATGCAAATTGAACCAGTGAAAATTGCCGACATACTGCATGACATGGAAATGCTGTTTGGCGGTATTGCAGCGGGTAAAAATATCAAATACGTTATTACTACTGATAAAAACCTGCCGGTAAATTTGTTTACCGATAAGATGAGAATTGAGCAGGTTTTGAAAAACCTGCTATCCAACGCATTTAAGTTTACTCCGGATGATGGCAGGGTGTCTATTAACGTAGTGCAAGGCGCAGACGATGAAACGGTTGAATTCCGCATAAAGGATACGGGTATCGGCATTCCGGAAGATAAGCAGCAGGTAATATTCGAGGCATTTCAGCAGGCTGATGGTTCAACCAGTCGCAAATACGGCGGGACAGGACTGGGACTATCCATCAGTCGCGAACTGGTAATTTTGCTTGGCGGTAAAATTAACCTCAGTAGCGAACCGGGCAAGGGCAGCGAATTTGTTTTAACAGTTCCGCATGAATTAATTTTAGCCCAGCCTGTAAATGAACCAATGGCTACAGCCGAAACATTTAAAGCCAACAGAACATTTTTAACTCCTGCAAAACAAATAACCATTAAGAACAACCGGGAACCTTTAGTAATAATTGTAGAAGACGACCGTAATTTTGCCGATATACTGCACACCTATTCGCACGATCATGGTTATAAATCAATAATCGTTAACGATGGTGCAAATGCCTTAGAAATAATTAAGGAGCATCAGCCCGATGCGGTGATACTGGATATAATGTTGCCAGGCAAGGATGGCTGGCAAATATTAAAGGAGCTGAAACATACGCCGGAAACAGCGCATATTCCGGTACACCTGATGTCGGCCGGCGAGGCGGCAGCTAACAGGGTGCAGCGCGAAGGCGCCATCAGTTTCCTTAAAAAGCCCATTGACGCAGGTTCAATAGATAAATTGTTTGGCGATATTATGCTGCAAAGCGGCACCCAATTTAAACAGATATTATTAGTTGAGGATAACCATACGCAAAGCCATGCCCTTAACGAATTGATGCAAAACAAAGGCATCAAGGTTGATCAGGCTTTTGACGGCGAAACAGCCTTCAAATTGCTGCAGGAGAACGACTACCAATGTGTAATTTTAGATTTAAACCTCCCCGATATTTCCGGCATCGATTTACTGGATAAAATAAAGGCATTGGACAAGTTTAAGTCACTCCCGGTAATTATCAATACGGCTATGGAACTGGATAAAAACTCGGTAAGCCGGCTGATGCAATATGCCAACGCCATGGTAATAAAAACCAATAAATCGGCCGACAGGCTGATTGACGAGGTGAATTTATTTTTAAACAAAATCAGCGAAACAGCTAACAAGCAAAAAGGTTTAGGAATTACATCAAAAGTAAAAATGAACACAAAAAGCAAAGAAGCAATAAAAGGGAAAAAGGTGCTGATAGTTGACGATGATATGCGCAATATTTTTGCCTTAAGCAGCGCCTTACAAAATTACGAGATAATTGTTGAGACCGCGTATGACGGTCAGGATGCTATTAATAAGCTGGAAGAAGTTTCGGGTATTGACCTGGTGCTGATGGATATTATGATGCCAGTAATGGATGGCTACGAGGCCATGCGCCAAATACGCAAACAAAGCAAATGGACCAAGCTACCTATAATAGCCTTAACTGCCAAAGCCATGATGGACGACCGTGAAAAATGTATAACCGCAGGCGCCAACGATTATATTACCAAACCTGTGGATATGGACAGGCTAATTTCGCTGATGCAGCTTTGGCTGGAGGCGTGAACGGGCCGCAGGGGCCGCCTTTTTGAATGATTTGGTTAAATATTTAACGGACGAATGCTGTTGGGCTGAATAGCAGTCAAAAAAAGTCACGAAATGGCGTAATTTAATAGGCGAAGGGAAACGCCCGTCGACGGATATGCCGGCCGATATTGGGCATTTTTTTTAATGCGCGATGTGCTTACCCCATCCAGACAGAGCATTTCGAAGGTGAAACCAATAAATAGCAAAATAATCTCAAATAAAAAGCCTCAGAGAGGCCGTGTGTTTGTAGAAAATTGCCACGTCTAATGTTAGGCTACAGCGGAGCCACCTGTTGAACACTATGCAAGCTTTGACTCCGCAGTGTTTTTTTAAGACATAAACAAGCGAGGCGCCATGATGTGCTCTTTTTTACTCCACCTTATACCGACACACCTGCCTGCCAATATTGCCATTGCCATCAATGCCTTCAATAATTATGCGGTACGTTCCTTTGCTATCGGCGTTAAAATATTCAAACGCGGCAAGGCCATCTTTATCGGTGGCGATATTGGGGTTCCAATAAATGGTGGTGCGCAAATCGGCTATTTGTTTGTTGGTTTTTGGATAATCGTATTGAGGCGAATAAAATTCTCGGGCTTTGTAATAGCCTTTGGGTGAATAACTTATAATGTTTCGGTTCGAGCTTGCTTCCCAGTAGTTACCTTTTTTGGTATTAATTAGTATAAGGCCATTATGACCTTCGCTACCATAAACTGAACTAAATCCAACGGACTTCAAAACTTCCACACTTTCAACAATTTCGGGCGGAAGTGTATTTAACGTTTCTGCACTCATTGTAATGCCGTCAACCTTAATTAGCATTGCGTGCGGCATACCATCATTTCCGAACATAGCCGGAAAATAAACCATTTTATCATCGTCCCATAAAAAAAATACCGACCGCAACTTTCCCATCAGGCAGGTTGCAATATTCATACAAGCTCCCGACAAATCCTTTGTTAATAGTACCTGGTCAGCATTTCCCGGCCCGTTTAAATTAGATGAATTTGGCAACGGTTTTTCAGCCTTTATCGTTACCTCTTTCAATTGTTTTATATGATTGCCTATACCATATTTAACCTGCTCATCGTACGTTTTTTTGCTGTTAGCTAAGTAGGCCGACAGAATAGTATCCTTGTTGCCACGTTCTTCAGCTATCCGGTATTTTTGAGTTATTGGTGCAACGCCCCCACTATCCAATTCAAGTTCAACGTTTTTCTTTTTTGATTGCACCACAAACTTTGTACTATCTGCAAACTGAAGATTTTTAAATGCAAAATAGCCCTTGTCGTCCGATACAGTATCCTCCATAAAAAAACCGTTGGACGAACTCAATACTGATATCTTGCCCTTTGCTATGGGTTTACCACCTGGTGTTTTCAAATAACCTGCTATTTGTAACGAGTTTTCCGGTTGATAAACAACAGAGGTAAAGTTACCGGTTAATATTTGTTTCCAAACAAAGCGGTGGTATCCCTGTGTAAGCATCAGCACATCTAAATCTTCGTTGGCTTGCTCATTCGCTGTAAAATAATAATTCGGTTTTTCTACAAAACCTTTTATGTCTGACGTTAACAACAAGCTCGAAAATATGGTACTGGCATCCGCCTCGTCTTCGGGCACTTTTGTTTCGTCGGTTACCGCTACCGAAAAGTTGCCTAAAGCAGGCTTGCCTTCTGAATTTTTCGCAGTAAGGTTAATTTTTATTTTTTGCCTTGCGGCCACACCGTCTACAGGTGCAGCTACCGATAGGTTCAACTCATCGTGGTTTTTAATAAACACCAGGCGTTCATTTAAAGGCTCCCCACCCGGCGAAAACAAAGTGAACTGTACAATGCCCGAAGGGAATTTGCTTTTAGGGATAATTGAGCTAAAAGCCGACTTTGATGATTTGCTTTTGGCGGCATAATATACTTCGCCGCCGCTTTGTGCTACCAGGCTTATTTCACTTATCCCGGTTTCGCCCGCAAAGCCGGGGCTGCCTGCTACTTTTACTTCGAGGTATAAGGGGTCTGTGTTATCTACCGACAAAACATAGCCTTTAAGCAAAGGCTTTGGCAGTTCGATGCTTTTTTCGGAGCCATCGGCATAAGCAACCAGCGCCTTGTAGATTCTGCCGTTAATGGGTAGTAAATTAAATACACCCATACCCAAATGGCGGCTGCTAAACCGTGCAACCTCCTGGTTTTGGTCGTCGGTAATAATTCCCGAAATCTCTTTGCCCAAGCCATCTTCGCCAACTGCTTTGAAGGCAACTTTTGAATTGATTCCATAAACCAAATTGCCACTTTCCGGTAAGAACTGAACATCGGTTTTAGCCGATTGAGGTAACATTGTTGCCAATTGCTTAGCAGCAGGTTTTACAGGTTTACGTGTATTATTAATAGTTAAAGCCGGTAATATAGCGTTGCCAATTTTTATTAGTTGATCATAAAAATATTCGCTGCCTGCATTTCGCATCCAGTTGGTATATGCCCTTATGTGGTAGTTTCCGGCTTTGATCGTGTCGGATATTTTAAAATCACCCCAGGTAAGGCCGCCCGCTAAGGGCAGTTTAACATATTGCTGAACCAAACTTTTTGGGTTGACGAGCTCAACGGTTACAACACCGCTTATACCCGATAGTATATGCTTGCTGCCTGCGGTAACATAGGTTTTAAACCAAATGTCTTCGCCTGCTGCGTAATAAGGCTTGTCCAATTGCAAATACACCTTTTCAACGGGGTTCGCCGCCGAATTATTTTTTAGTGAATTAATTGCGCGCGATAAAACGGTAGTGTCATTTTGGGCAAATAGCGATAGGCTTGCTAAAATCAAGCAAACAGTGCATACGCAAAATTTAACTTTCATAGTTTAGGAATTGGTGAAGCAATTTATAAAATCAATTGCTAACATGCAAATGCTTTTTAAACAGCTATTTACAGCAAATGCAATTAAAAGTAAAATATAACTTGTGCTGTACCTCAAATGTCTCCTCTATTAAAACAATCGGGTAAAATGCGAGGCAAATTTTTTATCAGGATAGCACCAATTTCGGCTAAAACCTTTATTTTTTGGCCTTGTCCCGTCGGCTTTAGCCAACGGCAATGAAGGAATAATGTTCTTTGTTACGACTTTTATCTAATAAACCATTACCGATGAACCAATCAGTCGCGCCACAGATAAGGGAACAACAACATTGAAGTAGCAATAACAATAGCATTAATAGCCAACAGCACACCCATATTACTATAACTAAGGCTGCGCTCCAAACCATCCATGGCATTTTTGCTGATGCGGATAAGCAGCAAAATAACAGGGATAATTACCGGGAAACTTAAAATGGCCATCAGTGTGCCATTGTTGCCGGCTTTGCTGGCTATTGCGGATATCATGGTAAAAACGGTAGAAAAACTGATACTGCCCAGCAGTACTGCTAAAAAATAAAAGAGTAAATCGCCGACTGTGTTAGTGAAGAAAACCTGGTAAACCAGTAAAGCCAGCACGCTTAGCAACGACATGAGCATGATATTGTAAATGGTTTTTGAAAGGATAATAGCCTGCGGACTGGCGATGGAATAATAATACAGCAACCGGGCTTTGCTTTCCTGCATAAAGCTTTTGGCTATGGCGTTTACTGAAGCAAACAGCATGATGATCCAAAATAAAACGTTCCACACCACAGGATAACCGTTGCTATGATCGAACCCCGGATTTAAATTAAAAGAGATATAACAGATAAATACCGTTGACACCACATAAAGCAACACCCCGTTAAAGGCGTATTTTGAGCGCCATTCCAGCATTATTTCTTTTTTAAGAAGCTCCCATGTTTGGTTTACCAATTGCATGGGGCAAATATAATGAATGTCATTGGTCAATCGCTTCGCTGTCATTAAGTCATTGTATGGTTGTAGCAGGGCATTTATCATCCTGGAGCGGAGCGAAGAACCTTCTCAGCCGTGCAATAACCAATATGCATAGTTAGCCATGTATGTCGCAAAAGATTCTTCGCTTCGTTCCCAGAATGACAAAAGGAAGAAATATCTATCTTTGTTTAACCATTAAATTAATTCAACTTAATCAACTACTCGCCAGCAAAATGCCCACCATCTACCACCAAACACCATTAGGCATTACCCGGATCACTGAGGAGGATGGGTTTATTACCTCTGTTTACATGCTTGATGAGGACCTTGAACCTACGCCCGCCACTACGCCCTTGTTAAAAGAGACGGTTAAGCAACTGGATGAATATTTTGCCGGAGAAAGGAAAGAGTTTGATTTACCGGTTAAACAACAGGGCACCCCATTTCAGCAGCAGGTTTGGGATGAATTATCAAAAATCGGTTATGGCGACACCATTAGCTATGGGCAACAATCAAAACTGATGAATAATCCATTGGGAATAAGGGCCATTGCATCGGCCAATGGCAAAAATCATTTGATAATAGTAGTGCCATGCCACCGCGTTATTGGCGCTGACGGCAGTTTGACTGGTTTTGGCGCTGGTATATGGCGAAAAAAATGGTTATTGGAGCACGAAGCCCGCATAGCAGGCAAAGGGCAAACTAAGCTGGATCTTTAACCAGTTCGCCCCTTTTTAATAAACGCTGTATCTTTCTGTAAAGTTCGCGCGGCTGAAATGGTTTTGACAACACATCATTCATCCCTGAAAGCAGCGCTTCTTCCTGTTCGTAATCAAATGACGCTGCTGATAACGAGATAATGGGAACATCCCTTTTTGGCTCATCAAAAGTACTTCGTATAGCCTTGGCTGCCTGGTAACCGTTCATTTCGGGCATGTGGGTATCCATTAAAATCAAGTCGTAGTGGTTTATTTGCAGCTTTTCAATCGCCTTATAGCCGTTATCAACCATCTCCACTTCGATGTCCCAATCTTTCAGCATTTTCGATAACATAAACTGGTTAACCAGGTTATCTTCGGCCACCAGGATACTTACATTTTCAAATGGTTCCAGGGCTTTCTCTTTTATAAACGCAGCTTTCTCCTTTGGTTTTCCGGCAAGGGTGTACCAGTTTACAAAGCTAAAGCGGCTCCCTTTGCCTAAATGACTAATAACAGTAAGCTTACCTCCCTTTAACTCGACTAATTTTTTTACGATAGCGAGGCCTAAACCTGTACCCCCATATTTTGTCGCGGTGTCATCTTCCGCTTGCTCAAACGAATCAAAAATATGTGCAATCCTGTCATCGGGGATACCAATCCCGCTGTCTTCAACGGTAAATTTTAGTTGTACCTGGTCATCTATCTTTTCCAATAGCGATACCTGTAAGCGTACGTAACCACGTTCGGTAAATTTAATGGCGTTGCTTAGCAAATTCATTAATATTTGGTTTAGCCGCAACGAATCAACCATTAAATTTACAGGTACTCCGGCGTCTATTTCTAACAAAAACTCAATATTGTGTTCGTCTGCCTTAAATTTAAGTAAGCCATAAACCGCGCGTAACAGATCGTGCAGGTTATTTGCCGACCGGATAATGCTAAATTTGCCAGCTTCCATTTTCGAAATATCCAACACATCATTAATAACGCCTAATAATGACTGCGATGATACCTCCAGCAGATCAATCATACTCACCTGCTGTTCATTCAGTTGGGTTTTGCGCAACAGATTGGTTAAACCAATGATGCCGTTAACAGGCGTGCGCAATTCGTGGCTCATGTTGGCCAAAAAATTCTCTTTTATTTTCTTGCCGTACTCCGCCGTCTCCTTTTGCTTAATTAGCTGGTTTTGATAATTTTTTTGCAGCGAAATGTCACTAATATTTAAAAATATGGTTTCGTTTTGGCATGCCGCACGGCATTCGGCCCAAATAACGCCGCCATTTAAAGTGTTAAACTGAAATTCAAAAACAGAATTGCCCAAACAATCTGCCATAATCTCTGCTAATTTCTCCCTAAATGCCGGTCTGATATCCTCAGCACCCAAATTTATAATGCTTTTGCCGCGCAAATCGTCGGGCACGTAACCTAATATTTTTTCGACCGCAGGATTGATGCTTTTGATATGAAAATCTTTTGAATCGAGGGCGCAGATAATATCGGCCGAGTTTTTTACCACTATAGCATAATTCTGCAACTCGCTGTTTTTTTTCCGGATCTCGGCCTGATAACGGGCTAATTTGATAAACGAATCAATTTTGGCCGATGTTATATAAGGGTCGAGTGGTTTATACAGGTAATCAATAGCTCCTTTGTTAAAGCCTTTTAATGCATATTTTGGTTCTTTTGAAATTGCTGTCACAAAAATAATCATGATGTCCCTGGTTTGGGGATTCGATTTCATGATTTCAGCAAATTCAAAGCCATCCATCAGCGGCATCTGCACATCAACCAAAGCAATGGAAATATGGTTTTGCAGCGCCAATTTCAACGCCTCGTTGGGCGAAGTGGAAGAAAATATCCGAATATCGTTGCGGTCCAATAAAGCCTTCAGCGCCGTTATATTATCTTCTATATCATCAACTATAAGAATATTTATAGGGATCATCTAAGGTAAAAATAGTTACTTTTTCAGTAGGTCAAAAATCTCACTGCTCCTTAGTACGTAATCAACTGCAGAAATGTTTATCGCCGCATCAGGCATTTCGCGCATTTCTGCGTCTTCGGGATGTTGGGCTATGGTTAATGCGCCTGCGTTACGTAATTTTAACATCCCCTCGGCTCCATCCGGGTTAGCGCCCGAAAATAAAATGGCCGCACAACGATCATCATAAGCATCGGCAGCGCTCTCGAAAGTGACATCGATAGATGGCTTTGAGTACAATACAGCTTCTGATACATCAAGGCTAAAATAGCCATTTTTTTCAAGTAGTGTATGGTAATTGGCAGGGGCCAGATAGATGTTATTTTTTAAGATTTTTTCTTTGTCAGATATTTCTTTAAAAGGCATATTGCTGTTATCGGCAAACATCCGTTCAATCTCGCTTACAAAATTTCTTTTGCGATGGATGATAATGATTACCGTTTTGCCGAAGTCGGCGGGCAAGGTTTTTACTACGTTAAACAGCAGCTTAAATGAACCCGCAGAACCGCCAAGCAACAGCATTTCAGCGTTGCGCCAGCGGTTTATTATATCCATATCAAGAGCCAATTTTTTGGTAAATATTTTCTTTTTGGTTTACAGCTACAAACTTTCTTTTAAACAGATCAGACCGGATAGTTTCTTTACTACCCAAACACAGGAAGCCATGCGGACACAAACTGTTATAAAAAAGCTCCAATATGCGTTCCTGTAACTGCGTTTCAAAATAGATAAAAACGTTGCGGCAGGTAATCAATTGAAATTCGTTAAACCCTGTATCCGATATTAAATTATGAACGGAAAATAAGGTATTTAGTTTCAATTCGCTATGAATAGTAGCAGCATCGTACATGGTAGTAAAATGATCGGTTAATGATCCGTTGAGACCTGCAATCTGGTAATTTTCGGTATAGCTTTTGATGTTTCGAAAACTGTAGATCCCTTTCCGAGCTTCTTTTAGCACTACCGTATTAATATCAGTGCCATAAATAAACGATTTATCTTTTAGCCCCGCCTGCCGCATTAAAATAGCCAGCGAGTAAACCTCCTCGCCCGATGCACACCCTGCCGACCATATTTTTATATGCTGATAGGTAGAAAGATATGGCAACACCTGGCTGTTTAGCGCCTTGTAAAATGAAGGATCACGAAACATCTCGGTAACATTTACCGTAATTTCTTCTAAAAAATCCTGGAAAAAACCGGGGCTGTTTATCAAAGCCTGTTTTAAATCGTAGAAACTCAGTTTCTTTAACTGCATAATACGGGTAAGCCGCCTTTTTAGGGAGGCTTTGGTGTAATCAGAAAAATCAAAGCCATGTACCTTTTTCACCAGGTCAATCAGCTCGGCTATTTGTTCGGGGGTTAATCCCTGGTGGGTTACGTCCATATTTAGTACTGAGTCTTGGTCTGAAGTCTTGAGTTGGAAGTCTTCAGTCCGGAGAAAACGCAATATAGGTATTTTGGTTTTATTGAGAGATAAACAAACAGGAACCGAAAGGATGAAATCAGTAAGCAACGGGTGAAGTCCAGCGAAAGAAATTCATTAATGATGAGTAAAGTCCGCCGGATTCCGGATTTTCGGTTTCGAATTTAAAAGCTCCAACAACCCGGAGGTTACCCTTGTGAATGAAATTTTTACAAAAAAATCTTCCCGACTTTCTAACTTTCCCAACTTTCGGACTATTTTAGCATCTTTAAACTAATTTTTAATTAAACAAGATGCGGTTCCCCTGGCACATCCTTTTATTCATATTTTTTCCGTTTGCTGCATTTGCTCAATACGGCGTTATTACCGGCAAAGTACGCAATGCCGAAACTAAAAATCCGTTGTCCCGAGCCAGCGTTTTTTTGGGTAATTCGTCAGTAGGTACCATTAGCAGCGAAGACGGTTCGTTTACCCTAAACGACGTACGGCAAGGTCAATATACCCTGGTAGTTAGTATTTTAGGATATGAGCAGTATTCAAAAACCTTACTGGTGGGCACTGAGCCTATAAGGCTTGATATTGAATTAACCCCAAAACCGCTAATGCTGCGCGAAGTGGTCATTCAATCAAGCGCCGACTGGAAAAAAAATTACGAAGCTTTTAGGAAGGAGTTTATCGGTAGTGATGAAAATGCCAAGCAATGTTTTGTGATTAATCCGCATATCCTTAATATTACTTATAATCCAACAAAGCAGGTGTTACACGCCGATGCAGATGAATTTTTGATAGTCGAGAACAGGGCGCTGGGTTACCGGGTAAAATTTTTGTTAAACGATTTCAACGACGATAAAGTCGCAAATATTATATCGCACTCAGGTCAGCAAGTGTTTGAAGACCTGCCCGGGAGTGATGCACAAAAAAAGAAATGGCACCAAAAACGTGAGGAGGCTTACTATGGGTCGTCAATGCATTTTTATCGTTCATTGTTAGCGGATAAATTAACTGAGGAAGGTTTTCAAATATATAATTTCAGCCGCTACCTTAACCCGAAGCGACCACCCGACGAAGTAATAAAACAAAAGATAAGACAGTTTTATGACCAGCGTAGGCCCGATTCTCAAAAATACTACGTCGATTTGGCCAACATGTCCAAATATTACAACGAGAGTTTGATGAGACCTGCCTTAAACCAGTTTGAAGTACTCATTCAAACAGGTCAACCAGGGGTGTATGGAATGCATTTTATTAGAAATTACCTATACGTTGTATACACAAAGAAAACCGATGATACCTATGACCGGGACCTATACCGCCCGCTCGATTTTCCTAACTACGCCGTAAGTGTGCTTACTTTATTAAATGGCCCATACGTATTGTTCGATAAGAATGGTATTGAGATTGAAAACGCCCCATTGCATGAAGGGGCCTGGGCACGGAACCGGCTATCGGATATGCTACCGGTAAACTATGTGCCGGATGTTGTTAAGTAATGTCATTGGTCATTGGTCATTAGATTGTTAGTTGACTATTGCAAATTAATTTAATGACCAATGACCAATGACTAATGACAAAAACCTACCTTTGCCAAGCATGAAATTTATATATCAAACCTGGTGGAAAGTACTGGCTGTACTGATCATTTTATACACCTTAGTTGCCGGCTTTTTGCTGGATGTGCCCAAATTACCCATAATGCACGAAACCATCCGCAACGTTTATTTTCACGTACCTATGTGGATGGCCATGTTTACCGTTTTTACAATATCGGTTATTTACAGCGTTGCCTATTTAAACACAGGTAATGAGAAATACGATTTAATAGCCGTTGAGTGTGTTAACACTGGTACTTTTTTTTATGTGCTTGGGCTAATTACCGGCATGATGTGGGCAAAATATACCTGGGGCGCGTATTGGAGCAACGATCCCAAGCAGAACAGTGCTGCTATCGCCTTTTTGTTGTATTGTGCTTATGCTGTGTTGCGAAACTCTATAGACGAGGAGCAAAAACGGGCGAAAATATCTGCCATCTATAACATATTTGCTTTCCCGATAATGGTGGTGCTTATTATGGTTTTACCGCGAATGACGGATTCACTGCATCCCGGTAACGGTGGTAACCCTGCCTTCGGCAAACTGGATATGGACAACCACATGCGGATTGTGTTGTATCCGGCTTTTATAGCCTGGTGCCTGCTGGCAGTTTGGATTGCATCACTTAGATACCGTATCCGTTTAATTGAGTATAAAAGAAACGAAATAAATTAACATGAAGAAAATATTGCTTTTAGCACTTTTGCTGGCAGGTTGTATGGTTGCTTTTGCGCAGCAAAGCGGTGGCGTTGAAATGGCCGATACCATGCGTAGCGAGGGTAAAATATATGTGGTAATAGCCACTATTACCATTATTTTTGTTGGATTGGCCATCTATTTGTTTGCAATTGACCGCCGGTTAAAAAAAATCGAAAAGGAAAAGTAGTTCAAATATTTAGCCTATCGCGTTTAAACATGCATTTTAGTGTAATATTAAGCAGGTCGGATCAGTTAGTGGATAATAAATTTGCGATATTGATAAAAATTGTACCAAATTTGAGCACTTTTTTAACAATTTAATAATTATTCAAAATAGTTTATGGATACTAATATTTTGGTTGAAGATGAAGAGACCCACTTTTTTGGTGATGTGTGTAAGAATTTTGATTACGCTGCACAGTTCACTAATCATGAGGCAGGCTTATTAGACCAGATAAAATCGTGTAACAGCGTATACCGTTTCCGCTTCCCGATACGGCGCGCTCATGGCTTCGAAGTAATTGACGCATGGCGGGTTGAGCACTCGCAACATCAAAGCCCCACAAAAGGTGGCATCCGCTACAGCGAGATGGTTAATGAGGATGAGGTAATGGCCCTTGCCGCGTTAATGACCTACAAATGTGCCATTGTAAATGTACCTTTCGGCGGCGCAAAAGGCGGGATAAAAATCAATCCCAAAAACTATTCGCTGCAGGAGCTTGAAAATATAACCCGCCGTTATACGGTAGAGCTAATCAAAAAAAACTTTATTGGCCCCAGCATTGACGTGCCTGCTCCGGATTATGGATCGGGCGAGCGCGAGATGAGCTGGATTGCCGACACCTATGCCACCATGAACCCCGGCCAATTGGATGCCATGGGTTGCGTAACCGGGAAACCAATTGCGCTGCAAGGCATACAGGGCCGTAAAGAAGCTACCGGCAGGGGAGTGGCCATCGCCATCCGCGAATGCGTAAGCGTTGCCGAGGATATGAAACGGATTGGCCTTACAACTGGCTTATCGGGCAAGCGCGTAATTGTACAAGGCTTAGGTAATGTAGGCTATCATTCAGCAAAGTACCTGGCCGAGTTTGGCGCAATTGTAGTTGGATTATGCGAGTATGAAGGCGCAATTTATAACGAAGACGGGCTGGATGTGGATGCAGTTTTTCAGCATCGCAAAGCAACCGGATCAATTTTAGGTTATCCTGGTGCAAAACAGGAGTTTAAAAACTCTATGGAAGGACTGGAGCAGCCCTGCGATATTTTAGTACCGGCAGCACTTGAAAACCAGATAACAGAATTAAACGTACGCAGCTTACATGCAAAAATAATTGCTGAAGGCGCCAACGGCCCTACATCGCCCGGAGCAGAAGAAATTTTTTACGAAGGTGGCGGCATCATTATCCCCGATATGTATGCCAACGCCGGCGGTGTTACGGTTTCTTATTTCGAGTGGTTAAAAAACCTGTCGCACGTAGCATTTGGCCGTATGAACAGGCGTTTTGAAGAGAATACCAACCTTAACCTGGTAAATATGGTTGAAGGGTTAACCGGCGTGGCCCTAACACCCATGCAGCGGTCAACCATTATCAAAGGCGCATCCGAGCTGGAACTGGTAAATTCAGGTTTGGAAGATACCATGATCCGTTCATACCACGAGATCAGGGAAACCTTTAAGGCGACGCCTAAAATAGATACATTGCGCACCGCAGCTTTTGTAGGCGCTATCAACAAAATTGCCGGCTCGTACAAAACATTAGGTGTTTGGCCGTGATTTTTTTGTTGTTGTAGTGTTTTAAAGTTGAAATGTTTTAATTTATTGCATGGCCGAACAGGGGAACTGTTCGGCCATTTTGTTACGATGAAATATATTTGTCAGTCAGACATATAAGTTACATCAATTAACAAACTAAACTTGCTACTTTTATACGGACAAACGTGATGAAGCCAATTATATATCTGTTCGTATTATTTTTATTGATAAGTTTTGGTGCGCTGGGCCAAACCAGTACGCCAAATATTGGCTTTGAGGACGGTTCATTTAACCATTGGGAATGCTTTGTTGGCTTTATCGACTCGGCCGGGAATATTAATGTTACCTCTTCCGCCAATATTTACGACCGCCATACCATGATTGGCGCCGAGTCGGCAGGGATAACCGATCCTTATGGTAAATTTCCGGTGCTTTGCCCCAATGGCAGTAAACATTCTATCAGGTTAGGTAATTCTGATACTGCCAAACAGGCCGAACGGGTTACCTATACTTTCACGGTACCCAGCGAAAGCGCTTTCAGCATTATTTTTAATTACGCGGTTGTTTTACAGAACCCTAATCATCAGCCCTATCAGCAACCTAAATTTACCGCCAGGGTGTACGACATAAGCGATAGTAAATATATCGATTGTCCTTCCTTTAATTTTGTTGCCGGTACAAACCTGCCGGGATTTAAATTATCAAACGTGGTGGGAGCTCGCGGCGCGTCTATTTATTACAAAGATTGGTCAACCGCGACGGTAGACCTGCATTTGTTTGCCGGTAAAACCATGCGTATAGAGTTTACCACCAATGATTGCACAAAGGGGGCGCATTTTGGCTATGCTTACCTGGATGTAATTGAAAACACTGATACGCCCATCGCCGGCAATGCTTATTGCGCCGGGCAAAAATCAGTAACATTATATGCGCCAAACGGTTTTGCATCATACCAATGGTTTAACGGCGATCTGTCGCAACAAGTGGGCGTGGGGCAGAGTATCACCTTGTCGCCGCCACCGCCCGATTTAAGCAAGTTTGCTGTAAAAATTTTTCCGTATCCCGATTTGGGTTGTGTAGATACCCTGTACACGATAGTAAACCGTATTGATGAAGGGTTTAGATTAAATGTGATGGATACGGTACACGGCTGCACCGGCGAGGGGGCCGATCTTACTGCACCAGCCGTAACCGCGGGCAGCAGCGCCGGGATGACGCTTACTTATTTTAATGATGTTTTAGGCACCAGTCACTTATACAATCCCAACAAAATAACAACACCGGGCACTTATTATATCCAGGGAGTTAATAAAGAAGGCTGCATGAATATATTGCCTGTGCAGGTAGTAATTGGCCTGCCACCACTTGACGTATCCGACCCTGAGCCCATTACATTTCCGGCGGCAATTGATTTGTCAAAGACATTTACTCACCACCCCGGAGTTACTTATAGTTATTATAACGATGCTTCAACTTCATCGCCGGTGCAAAACTATACCAATATCCAATATTCGAACAAATTCTATATTAAAGCCGAAGATCTTTACGGATGCGACACTATGGCCCAGGTAAATGTGGTAGTAAACCCGCCGGCGCCTTATACAGTAACTGCCCCTACAGCATTTACCCCGAACAGCGATGGCATAAACGATCATTTTATAGTAACCTTAGCCGGTATAGCAAGCTTTCAATCGGTAAGGATATTTAACCGGTACGGCCAGTTGGTTTTTACCGCCAAATCGCCGGGCGAGTTTTGGGATGGTAATTTTAACGGACAAAAGCTGCCCGCAGGGACCTATTACTGGGTATTTGAGGGGATGGACGATTATTATAAGCGGAAATTCAGCAAGGCTGCCTACATAACACTATTACGATGAACCACAGAATTGTTGTTGTAACGATCCAGCTTTTATTAATTAGTACCAGCCTTTTTGCACAATCAGCGGCAGAAAGTTTTGAATCGGCGTTAATACCAAAAAAGGGTGGGGCAGTGGTTGTTTATTCGGGCGATAGTCATTCGTTTACAGTGGATATTATCTCTGATGATATAAAGCCCCTTGATCATCCGGGGATGGTAATCGTAGATAATAAAACGTTGCAATTTGTATGTATAGGTTATAAAGTAGTAAAGGAAAATGGCACTGCCGAAGAAATACAAAAAACGCAATTGCTAACTTATATGCAGTATGAGCTGGATTATGTTAAAAATGATGTAAATATGGATTACACAGACCTGCATAAGTATTGGGTAGTTATTAACGACAAAATTTTTCTTTTATGGTATTATAACATGCCTGCCGACAACAAATCGGTATTAAAACAAATTAACCTCTCCACCCTTTGCTTTACGCATGTCTTAAATTTAAACACTCCGTTTGTTAACGGCGATAATTTTGATGATGATAAGGGCTTATTATTAAAAGTTGCCCAAACGCTAAAGCAAAACAATTTTAAGATAAGCTTCGACGATCTATATAAAAAACTTAATCCTAAATGAACAAACTGGCCGTCAAGAAAAACGAAAACCGGCAGGCACTAAGGCGCGATAAAATTTTGGCATACATCAAGTTTGTTCTCTACGTTTTAGGCGCTGTTAGCAGTTTTTATACAGCGGTGCAATATGATTTTACGTTTATCAGCTTTTGGACAGTGCTATTAATTGCGGTACCCCCCGGATTGCTTACCGCGTTTATTTTATTAAAGAATTACAAGTCGTATTTTTATTCGGTTGCACTGTTCAGCTTTTTCTTTTCCGGGGCATTTTTTTTGATCAATAATTTTTCCAAAGAGCCATTTATTAAACTGAAACTACCGATTCTTAAAAAGATGGAAGGAGGGCGGGGCGGCCCGTATGTAACGATACAGTACGATGGATTCGACGAAACCATCGCTGTAAATGATGATGACGACAACCTGCAATTTAAACATGCATTGTATCTTAACCTAACTGTTAAAAAAGGAACGTTTGGCTACTATATTATCGAGGACAGAAAATTAGAATAAAAACCGCCGTAATAGCAATGGTTATAAACACAAATAAAAAAATATAGTAACCGATGATGAATTTCGCCAAACGGATGGAAAAGCTGGCTAAACGGAAGAACGACCGCATACAGTTTTTAAGAAAAAATAAAATTCAGACAACGATATATTTTGCGTCATTTATAATGATTTTTGTTGGCGCAATTTATAGTGGCAGGCAATATAATTTTACTTTTATCAGTTTTTGGACAGCGGTGTTAATCGGAACGATCCCGGGGGGAATTTCCGCGCTTATTTTGATACGAAAATTTAAATTTGGCGCCGCATTTATCATCTCGAACGCGCTTCTTTGTGGTATATTTTTCCTGATCAATGGATATTCAACAAACCGGGTTATAACGTTAAAACAACCAATTACGGAAAAGATAGTAGGCGGCCGAACTGGACCTTATGTAACGGTGCAATTTGACGGTATTGACAAAACTATTTCTGTGAACATTGATCCCAACTCCGCGCAATTTAAACATGCATTGTATCTTAACCTAACCGTTAAAAAAGGAACGTTTGGATATTATATTATTGAAGACAGAAAGTTGGAATAAATCCAAAAAGTAAAGTAAAAAGCGCCGGAAGTCTCCGTCTTTCGGACTTTACTGACTTTCCCGACTTTTCGGACTAAGAAGAACGATTCTAAATAAGATTAATGTCTTGTAATAAACATTATTAACTTTACGTTTTGTACTTTTGTAATCCGAAATACAGGAGGTAAACCGCTCATGAAAAAAAGTTCAATTTTAGGTTTGGTAACCATAGCGGTAGCTATTGCCGTTATTATCAGTCTTTACTCCAGCACCAGCACTTACGGTACGTTTAACGATGCCAAAAAAACAGAAAGTGAATTGCATGTAGTAGGTCACCTGGATAAAGACAAGGCTTTGTATTACGATGCCGCAAAAGATGCCAACTATTTTTCGTTTTATGTAAAAGACAATAAGGGCGAAGAATGTAAAGTAGTATATGGCGGCACCAAACCGCAGGATTTTGAAAAATCGGAGCAAATTGTTCTAACCGGCAAGATGGAGGGCACTGAATTTCATGCATCCACTATCCTGATGAAATGCCCTTCCAAGTACACCAAGGATCAAGTAGAAGTTACAGAGGCTAAAGCAAAATCGGCCAATTTATAAAATCATTTAATGGATAAAGTTTTTCAGGGCGAACATTTGTTACCCGGCCATATCGGGCAAATGTTTGTTATTCTCTCTTTCGGCGGGGCGCTGCTTTCAACTATAAGTTATTATTTTGCCACTACCAGCACCGATAAGCTGGATACCTCGTGGTTGCGCATGGGCCGCTGGGCTTTTTACATCAATAGCTTGTCTATTTTGGGTTTGGGCACTTGCCTTTTTTATGTAATTTACAATCACTATTTCGAATATCATTATGCCTGGGCATATACCTCACGTTCATTGCCGGTGTACTATATTGTATCCGGTTTTTGGAACGGACAGGAAGGCGGCTTTATGCTATGGACTTTCTGGCAAGCCGTTTTAGGTAATATCCTTATCCGCAAAGCGAAATCATGGGAGAAACCGGTGATGACCGTTATCGGCCTTTCGCAATTGTTTTTGGCTTCGATGTTGTTGGGTATCGAATTTTTTGGCGCCCGAATAGGCAGTTCGCCATTTTTGCTGTTACGTAATGCCGTTGAAGGTCCCATTTTCTCTCGCACCGATTATTTGAGTTTTATAAAAGACGGTCAGGGCATGAACCCGCTGCTGCAAAATTACTGGATGGTAATACACCCGCCAACCTTGTTTTTAGGTTTAGCATCAGTAGTAGTTCCGTTTGCTTATGCGATAGCTGGTTTATGGCAAAAGCGTTTTAAAGAATGGATAACTCCAGCTATCCCTTACACGTTGTTTGCCGGTATGATTTTGGGTATTGGCGTTATAATGGGTTCGCTTTGGGCTTATGAATCGCTCAACTTTGGCGGCTTTTGGGCCTGGGACCCGGTAGAGAATGGATCCATCTTCCCCTGGCTTACGCTGATAGGCGGCGTGCACGTGATGATTGTTTATAAAAATACAGGTCACTCATACTTTACCGCGACATTTTTAATATTGATGAGTTTTGTTATGGTGCTGTATATGTCTTTCCTGGCGCGCAGTGGTGTGCTCGGCGAAACTTCTGTACATGCCTTTACCGACTTAGGAATGTTTTGGCACCTGGTTGTTTTTATACTGGTATTTTTGGGTCTATCGTTATTCTTTTTAATTACGCGGTTTAAAGAAATGCCTATTACCAAAAAGGATGAGGATACCTATTCGCGCGAGTTTTGGATGTTTGTGGGCGCAATCTTTTTAGCTTTATCCTGCTTCCATTTGGTGCTGGTAACTTCTATACCCGTTTGGAACCGCATGTTTGGTACCAAAGTAGCGCCGCCGGTAGATTTGGTTGGCCACTATAACGTAATACAAGGTTCGTTTGCAATGGTGATAACGCTGCTTACCGGTATAACCCAGTTTTTAAAATATAAGAAGACAGATACCACCCGCTTTTTCATCACCACGTTGGTATACATTGGTGGGGCCGTACTAATAACGGCGCTTATTGTTTGGGGAACGGGCTTGTACAAGCTGAAGTTTGTCTTTATGATGGTGATGCTGGGCTCCATTTATTCGCTGCTGGTAAACGGCAAAGTGCTGGCCGATGCGTTGAAAGGTAAATTTAAACTGGCCGGGTCGGCCGTGGCCCATATTGGTTTCGGTTTGATGCTGGTTGGCGCACTGATAGCCGCCGGCACCCGCGAAGTGGTGTCAAAAAATGAAACAGGCAACATTAATATTGCAGGTTTTGATAAAAACACCGGCGCAGGTGATGCAAAGGAAAATGTCATGATCTACAAAAATCAACCCACCAAAATGGGTGATTATACGGTAACCTACATTGGCGACTCGACAGCGGAGCCCAACCACTACTATAAAGTTGATTACAAGCGTTTGGACGCCGCAGGTAAAATTACCGAAGAGTTTGTGTTAAAGCCTAACGTACAGATAAGCCGCGAAATGGGGCTAACGCCATCGCCTGATACCAAACATTATTTAACGCACGATTTGTACACGCATATTACTGCGTTACCACAGCCCAAAGCAGCAGCCCCGGCTGATGGCGGTGCACATGGCGAAGCAGATGACGATGCCGATTATGATGCACCTATTGCCCACGAAGTGGCGGTAGGGGATACCATTCGATTCCGTGAAGGGTATATGATACTTAAATCGTTGAACAAGGAGGCACACGTACAGAACATACCTATTACTGCCGATGATATAGCTGTAGGTGCTAAACTGGAAGTCTTTTCGCACGAAAAAACCTACGAGGCCGAGCCTGTTTACATGATAAAAGACAAAAAGAGCGTTTTTGATTTTGACCGAAAGGTTGAAGATGCCGGATTGAAACTGCGTTTGTCAAAAATATTGCCCGATAAAGGCAAGGTAGAAATCACCGTTTACCAGCAGCCCCAAAACAAACGTCCGTGGATAGTAATGCGCGCGTTGGATTTTCCATACATCAACTTCCTGTGGGCTGGAACAGTCATTATGATTATTGGTTTTTTACTTTCGATCTTCCGCCGAAACAGCGAATTGAAAGTAGAATAGCCATTTTAAATGGACACGATAATCAGTCATCAGGAAAATATGCTCAATAATGGATTTACCGTTGTTGAGCATATATATTCTACTGATGAGCTTAAAGCCATTATTGAAACAATTAACCAGGCCGATCAATCAAGTTCCACTTTTCGCAAAACGAGCGATCTGTTTGCCATACGGCAATTTTTAAAAGAAGTACCCGGAGTTAAAGAACTCATTTTTACTAATAAGCTAACGGCTTTTATAAATGATCTGTTTGGAGTCGGCTATTTCGTAGTAAAATCCATTTATTTTGATAAACCCGAAAAATCAAACTGGTTTGTAGGCTGGCACCAGGATTTAACGATATCAGTCGACAAAAAAGTCAATTTATCAGGTTACGGTCCGTGGACGGCAAAGTTAAACCAGTTTGCGGTGCAGCCGCCGCTCGACCTCCTCCAAAACAATTTTACCATTCGTATTCATTTGGATGATACCAATGAAGGTAACGGGGCGTTGAAAGTGCTGGCCGGTTCGCACCTCAAAAACATCCGCAGGATGGAAAACGTGGATTTGGCAAATGAAAATGAAATCAGTTGCTGTGTGAACGCCGGTGGAGTGATGGTAATGCGGCCTTTGCTATTTCATGCTTCAAACCGTACCACCAACAGCCGAAAGCGCCGGGTGATTCATATTGAATTTAGTAAAGCTGATTTGCCGGATGGAGTTTGTTGGGCGGAAAAGGAAGGTTGCTAACACGTGGCTCCTCCGGAGCCTATTTTAGGGTGCGGCATTTTCTATAAACACGTGGCCTCTCTGAGGCCGGTTATTTGAGAGTGTTTGTTAGCAATTTATTTATTTGTTGGGCGGAAAAGGAAGGTTGCTAACACGTGGCTCCTCCGGAGCCTATTTTAGGGTGCGGCATTTTCTATAAACACGTGGCCTCTCTGAGGCCGGTTATTTGAGAGTGTTTGTTAGCAATTTATTTATTAAATCAAGTGACTACACCATTGGGCTGTAGTTACTGGCCCGATTACCTATAAATATATCATTTAGACATAATCCCTAATAAACAAACGGCCTCAGAGAGGCCGCGTGTTTATAGCAACCAACCACCACCAACATAGGCTCCGGAGGAGCCACGTGTTAAAAAACCAACAACCACCATGTCTACTCAAAAAAATCAAATAGATATTGCTCTTCAAATGGTATCTCAAATTTCTTTAATAAATTCAAATACTCCTGTTTGAATGTTTTTTTCTGATGGTGAACTTCCTGATTAAGAACATATTTGGCAACTGCATCAATATGCGAGTGGGAATAGGAAAAAACGCCATATCCATCTTGCCAGCTAAATTTACCGCGCATCCAATTTTTGCTGTTGATAAATTCGTTGCTTTCAACTTTAATTTGCTTTACAAAATCAGATATCAAAATGTTGGGCTTAAAGCCGACAAATAAATGTGCATGATCGGGCATGCAATTAACGGCCAGCAGTTTTGCTTTCCTTGCCTGTACCAGTGATGTTATATATTTATGCAATTCTTCCTTATGCTCCTTAGCAATTAAGCTTTGCCGGTTTTGAACTGCAAAAACAAATTGCAGGTAAATTTGTGAAAAGGTATTGGCCATAATTCTATTTAATTAAAAATTATTCTTGTTCTTTGGTTCCAAATTCAATTCCATGATTCTTGCTCTTTGGTCCCAAATTCAATTCCGATGCCCTCAAAAAAGCTCTTCATTAAATCGAATTTCTGATTACAGTAACTTCCCATGGTTATTCTGTCCGATTGCGATCTAAACTGCTTGCATTCAAAACATATCGCAAAATAATCAAAAACTTTACCATTACGGTCAATAAAAACTAAAGCGTTTCTGGGTGAATAGCATGTAGCGCCCGGAGGCCAAAAATGTGTTGGTTTGCGGGCCTTTGTGTTGTAAATAATGTTGGTGAGTTTGTTGATTTGTTTTTGGTTCAACTCCTTTAACTCTATCAATGAGGTATGATTTAATTTTCCGGAATCTATATGAAGGCCAGCACGGTATACTATTTCGGCAGGGAACTTTTTTGCCAACATAATTTTAATTTTAAAGATATCTGATCGGATTGTATCACCAATGCGCACTGTATCGCCTCTGTCAATATCGCCGTGGGGTCCTACATAAGGGAAAGAGACGGCCAGTATTTTTGCTGCTTTTAAAAACGGATACTTTTTAAGGCGTTGCGCAACTGTGTATCGGGTTGTAAGTGTACAATTGTTCTCAGCGTAATGATTTCGGAACCAATCCTCATAGCTTAGTAAAGCCTTTGGCCGAACGTGTATGTGTTTATACTTACCCGTATCTGTACCGAATTCGTAACTGCCATTTAAACTCGAACTGCCAGCTTTATGGAGTCCTATCAAAAACAACAGGCAAAGAGGTATCAGGATTATTTTTATCATAGTACAATAGGTGTTTACTCCCTCAAAAATGCCACAATCCTCGCATTCACCTTCTTCGCCTGCTCAATATGTGGCAAATGCCCTGCATCATCCACGGGAAAAAATTGACACTTTAAAACACTGCGTACCGAATCGCTATAGGCAAACGGTACGGTATGATCTTCCTTGCCCCATATTAATAGTACCTGTTTGTGCGTGCTGTTAAGTGCGGCATTGCTTTCCCGGCCTTTGTAATTATAATTATACCGGGTGGAAACCAAAGCGTGTCTAAAGCCTTTGTATTGCATTTGTAACCTGTATTTTTTAATCCAATCCGGGTGGCGTTGTGGGTATTTAAAATCGGCCAACTGTCCGCTGGCGCGTTCGTCGCCATGGGTTGCCTCGTAAAATGAGGTATAAAACTGCGGTGCAGATGGTGTCATGTTAGGGTACACCGGGTCAATTAATATTACTTTGCTAACCAAATCTGGGTGTATTGCGGTAAAATTGGTAGCTACGCCGCCGCCAAACGAAACCCCGGCCAGGCTTACTGGCGTTTTTAAATGCAGCTGATTGATGAGATCGAGGAGTTGGGTTTCATAAAAAGCCTGGGTGTAAACGGAATCTGGCCTGTCGGAAAAGCCGCGGCCATACATATCGTACCGTAAAACCCGGAAGCCCTGTTTAACCAATTCATTAAAGGTGCTGTCCCAAATAAAGTAAGGTACGCTGAAGCCATGTATTAATATAATTACTTTGCCTGTATCAGGGCCGGCTATTTGGTAATGGGTAACACCCTGGCTTAATTTAATGTATTGCCCGGATGTGCCTTTCCGTTCGGTATCGGTTAATGTTGTTTTTTCTTTATTGCCTTTAAAATATAAAACAGCTGCAAAAAGGCCGAAAAGCACGGCTAAAAATAAAATAGTATTGAAAATGATTTTGAGTATGCGCATGTTTTGAATTGAGTGAGAATAGGCTAAAATTAGTAGAAATATTTCAGATGGCCGTCTTTTTAACTGTAATTTGCACTATGCGTATCAGTATAATAGGTTCGGGCAACGTGGCTACCCATTTAGCGGCCGCGTTAAAAAATGCAGGGCATAGGTTAGTACAGGTTTATAGCAGGGATATACAAAACGCGGCCCTGCTGGCCTACCACGTTGGAGCCGAAGCAATTGATGATTTAAACCACGTCAGTTCGGAGACCGATTTGTTTGTGATTTCGGTAAAGGATGATGCTATACCTGCCGTCGCGCGAGAACTGGCATCGTACCATAAACTAACCGTCCATACCTCTGGAGCAGTTGACTTAGCTGCTTTAACTGATGTCAATCCGAAATCTGGTGTTTTTTATCCTTTACAGACCCTCAGCAAAAATAAAGAGGTTGATTTTTTAACCGTTCCGCTTTGTATTGAGGGGGCGGATGAAGAGATAACCACTACGCTGCTACAACTGGCACAAACCATCAGCAATAATGTTTACCGGGTAAATTCCGAACAGCGAAAGATATTGCACCTGGCGGCTGTTTTTGCCTGTAATTTCCCTAATTACCTGTATGGGGTTGCCCAAAAACTGTTGGGGGCTAATAATATGGGTTTTGAAATGCTGCGCCCTTTAATTTTAGAGACCGCACAGAAAGTGCAGGAACGTTTGCCGGCTGAGGTACAAACTGGCCCTGCTGTACGGAAAGACGAAAACACAATGGCCGCTCATCTGCAAATGCTAAACGGCGAGCCCGATTTTGAGCAACTTTACAAATTGTTAAGTCAGGGTATTATCAAAAACGATATTGCACAACACGGGCATAAGTAATTTTGTTACTTTTGCTGAGATGGACATTTATAAAGTTAAATTAAACTTTGAGGCGAAAGGCCTTGCCAGCGTTGAACTGCCGATTGCCGAAGGTGAATCGGTGTTAGACGTATGCCTGGAGAACGGCATTGAACTGCAGCACAATTGCGGTGGCGTATGCGGATGCAGCACATGCCACGTTTATGTAAATAAGGGGATGGATAACATCCAGGAAATATCAGATAAGGAAGAAGATTTTATCGACCGTGCTGTAAACCCGCGCATTAATTCGCGGCTGGGTTGCCAGTGTATATTAATTGATGGCGATATAGAAATCACGTTGCCCGATCAATCGCAGTTTTTAGGCCACTAGTTGGAAATTGCGGTGATTTTTAGAACTGATTACTGTGATTTTTATTTGGGGGGATGACTGTGATTTAAAATGAATGCACCAATTTTTTTTGATTTAAGCGTATTATAAATATTTGTGGTTTACTTGATTGAAATTTGATTCCAGATGTAATCGCTGTAATCAAAAAATAATCACTGTAATCCCAAAAAAATAAAGACATGACAGATAATAAATTTAGCCTGCCTATTCACTGGAAGGATCACGAAGACATTGCAATTGAGCTTTACGAAAAGTTTGGCGACGATTTTGATGAATCGAAAATATACCGTATCCGCTTTACCGATTTGTTAGAGTGGATACTGACGCTCCCTAACTTTGCCGGTACCCGCGAAGAATCAAACGAAGGTCACCTTGAACAAATCCAATCGGCCTGGGTTTACGAATGGCGGGATAATCAGTAGTTTTCAGTGGGCATTTTCCAGTTGGCAGGTTTGATAAAAAAGAATCGACGTTTTTAATCACTGCAATCGCTTTTAAAATCACTGCAATCCAAAAAAATAATCACTGAAATCATTTTTTAAATCGGTGTAATCCCCAAAAAATGGAATCATACCTTAATAAACTAAAAGATATAACCACATTTATTTTTGATGTAGACGGTGTGCTTACCGATGGCTCAGTTTCTGTAGCAGAAAATGGTGAACAAACCCGTTCCTTTAATATAAAAGACGGTTACGCGCTGCAACTGGCGGTTAAGTGTGGTTATAATGTTTGCGCTGTTTCGGGCAGCCGCTCCAAAAGTGCGCTTTACCGACTAAACAGCCTGGGAGTAAAGGATGTTTATATGGGCATTCATACCAAAATAGAAAAGGTTAAAATTTATTTGGAGGAACGGAGCATCATTTTTAGTAATGTGTTATACATGGGCGATGACATCCCGGAATTGGAAGTAATGAAAATTGTAGGCTTGCCGGTTTGCCCGGCTGATGCTGTGGAAGAAATAAAAGCCGTAAGCATGTATGTTTCGCCATTAGCCGGAGGCAAAGGCTGTGCCCGTGATATAATTGAAAAAGTGCTGAAAGTACAAGGTAAATGGCTAAACGAAGAGGCGTATAGCTGGTAGTTCATGGGGAATGGTTCATGGCAGAAGAAGGCCCACAACTGATGGGTCATAGACCATAACAAAATTGTATTTTCGTGACAACTCGCTTTTAATAATTTACCATTTTTTCTATGGACTATCGACCATGATCGATGGACTTTTTACCATGAACCATCAACTATGAACCATGAACTTCCGCCACTAATCCTCGCATCCAAATCGCCACGCAGGCAGGAACTGCTTCGGCTGATGGACATTGAATTTCGTATTGTTTTAAAGGATGTTGACGAATCGTACCCGGATGATTTGCAACCCGAAGCAGTGGCGCTTTATATTGCTGAAAAAAAGGCTCGTGCCTTTGACGAAACCGTTGGCGATGAAATTGTGCTCACTGCCGATACTATTGTATGTATTGATAACTTGATATTAGGCAAACCCGAATCGGCTGCCCATGCGGTTGAAATGTTGCAATTGCTTTCGGGCAGGATGCACCGCGTAATTACCGGGGTATGTTTGTTGCATAAACATCAGTACCATTCGTTTTACGATATTTCGGAAGTGTATTTTGGTAAGCTAAGCGATGAGGAAATTGTTAACTACGTTGAAAAATACCAGCCAATGGATAAAGCCGGTTCTTATGGTATTCAGGAGCGCATTGGTTTGATTGGTATTGAGAGGATAAATGGTTCGTACACCAACGTAGTTGGGTTGCCTACCGAAAAATTATACAGAGAGTTGGCCAAACTGAACCGGGATTAAGCGGATTAGTGGATTTCCGGGATTTAAAATCCGAAAAATCCCATTAATTTGTCTAATCCCGGTTCTGGTATTATTTAACCTCCATCGTGTTATTCTTCCTGTTCATATCCGGCAAAGCGGCGTCCGGGTCAACGGTTACGCTTTCAGCTTCGGTGGTTGTAGGGATTACGAGCGTTATGCCTTTATTTTGCAGCCAGGTCTCCACCGGTAATTGGATGCGTTTTTTGCTACCGTCTTTTAATTTTACTTCAACAGCAAAAGGCATGGCCATTTGTTCCTTATTAGCAACCGTTACGCGGATGCCTTTTTTAGGGTCGTTATCTACATATTTGGCATCAATAATAGCTAAATCAAGCGCGTAGTTATTGTAAAACCAGCCTTTCCAAAACCACGATAAATCTTCGCCGCCTCCATTGTCCATTGAGCGGAAAAAGTCATCAGGCTGCGGGTGTTTATAGGCCCATTTGTGAATATAGTTGCGGAAAGCATAGTCAAATCTGTCCGGTCCTAAAATCTGCTCCCGCAATAGCACTAAACCGAATGCAGGTTTAAAATAAGTAAGCGGATGACGGTACTTTTCGGGTATGGCATCGGCAGCTGTCATGATGCTGGGCGCTTTGGGGTCGATGATCACCTTTACAATTTCATCAGCCGGGTTACCGCCTCCGGGTGCATATTCGCCATCACGCTTTGGCGCAAACTCGCCGTGGTTAAAATTGTCGGACGCGTATACATCAATAAAAGTATTAAAACCTTCGTCCATCCAGCCAAAGCGGCGCTCATCGCTGCCAACAATCATCGGGAACCAGTTGTGGCCAATTTCATGAGCGGTTACCCAGTATAATTCGGCGCCTTTATCGCCTATCCCATCGAACACAATTCCGGGGTATTCCATCCCTCCCGCAACGCCAGCCTCGTTAACTGCGCAGGGGTAAGGGTACACAAACCATTTTTCGGAGAAATATTCTATCGATTTTTTTAAATATTCCGTGGCACGTCCCCATGCGGCGGTACCCTGGCTTTCAACCGGGTAAACCGACATGGCCATGGATTTTTTTCCACCCGGCAAATTTACGCGGGCCGCGTCCCAAATATAGGCTTTGGATGCACCAAAGGCCACATCGCGGGTGTTCAGCATTTTAAAATGCCAGGTTAATGTTGGCTTTGCCGATTGTTTCAAGGCGTGGTTGTTTACCTCATCGGCGGTGCGAATCATTATCGTGTTATCGCTTTTGCGGGCCTCAGCCATCCTTGCCATTTGTTTGGCGGTAAGTACCTCGGCAGGGTTTATTAACTCGCCAGAGCCGGCTACAATCATGTCAGACGGCACGGTTACCGAGTAATCAACATCGCCGTATTCTAAGTAGAACTCACCGCTGCCTAAAAACGGCAGGGTATCCCATCCTCGGGTATCATCGTACACACACATGCGCGGAAACCATTGGGCAATTTCGTATATGGTGCCGTTTTTGGTCTGGTTAAAATCAGTCCGATTACCGAAAATACCGGGAATAGTGTATTTATAATGAATAATCAGGTCAATCCCCCCACCGTTGGGTAACATTGCTTTTGGCAGCCGGATCTGCATACGGGTATCGTTAATAATAAAATCAACTTTTTGGATAACATCGCCGTGATTGATGGCAACCGATGCTATCTCATATCCATCGGTATGCTGATTGGGGCCGGGTGCAAAGCCGGTCACAAAGTTAGAACGTGCATCTTTCTTATAGGTGTTCTGATCCAGTTGCAGCCACAAATACTGCAAGGCATCGGGGCTGTTATTGGTATAATGAATTTTTTCGGTAGCAGTTAGCGTTTTGCTGCCGGTATCGATAGTGGCGTTTAACACATAATCTACCCGGTTTTGCCAATATTTTGGACCGGGTTCACCATTGGCCGAATGAAATTCGTTGCCCTTTTCGCTATAGTAAAGCGGCGAAAATAATTCAGAAGATTGGTAGTTGGTGGTAATGGTATCGTTGGTATTGGGCGCCCTGCGGCGGCGTTGCGCTTGCGATGAAGCAGCTACCAATAATAAAAGTGAACCAAGGACAATAAATTTCAATTTCATGAGGAGTTTTTTACTGATTGCAATATACGGAGGGGATTTTGGAATTCGGATTTTCAATTTCGGATTTGCGCTATTTAGGCATTTTTTTTTGTAAGAAATAGGTTACAAATTTTTTTTATTTTGTTTATGGAAAAACAGAAGCAGCTGCATCCCTAAACAAAGATTGCTGCTGATATGACCACTATCCGGAAAATTACCATTCCTAACCCCTGCCAACAGCCCTGGCAGCAGATGACGCCTAATGCCGAAGGCAGGCACTGCGACCATTGCGCCAAAACCGTTATTGACTTTGCCAGTATGACAGATACGGAATTAATCAGGTACCTAATTACCCACAACAATGTTTGCGGCAGTTTTAGCGAGCCGCAATTAAACAGCGTTAACATCCAACTATACACCCAAAGCTTAAAAGCAGAAACCGGTTGGAAAAAATGGCTGATGACAATAGCATTGTTTGGATCTACCTTATTTTATAAAGCCAGCGGGCAAACCACCACGGTTACCGCCCCCAAAGTTGAACAAAGCCCGTTAGCTAATTACCCAAATGGTTTCGCGCTGGGAAAGATAGCAATGAGCCCGCCTGCACAACGAGAAATTAAAGGACAGATATTGGATGATGATTGCCAGCCATTGCCAGGCGCTACAATCAGGTTGCCGGGGACAAATTTGGGTACACAAACTGATACAAACGGCAGATTTGAGCTTCATGTACCCTTATCGGCAAAACAACTAAGTGTAAGTTTTATTGGGTTTAAAACTGCGACGATGCAAATTGACAGTGTGCAAGATAAAATTTACGATTTGAAATTGACGCTGTCGGCGTCGATGATGGGCGAGGTGGTGATCATAAAACAGCCTTTGTACAAGCGGCTATATTACCGGTATATAAGGAGGCCATTTAGGGCAATATTCAATTGAAATGATATGAAGCAAAAAATCCAAAGCATAGCGATAAAAAATCCATGCACCGAGAGTTGGGATAACATGCAACCATCCGCAGCAGGCAGATATTGCGAAAGCTGCAGGAAAAACGTTATTGATTTTACAGGATTATCTAATCAGCAAATACTAAACCAAATAGCCGGGCAAAGCCGGTTATGCGGTAAGTTTAATAATACACAATTAAGTGATTTTAACCGGTATCTCGCAGAAGCACGCCAGCCTGGTTTTTCGTGGAAACGGCTTGGTTTGGCGGCGGCATTATTTTCATTTTTACCTTTTGTAAAAGCGGAAGCACAAGTTAAAACATTAACTGAAAGCCGGGCGGAAAAGACTAAACGCGCTTTCCATCATCATAAAAAAGTCGATTTTTTGGTTGGCAAAAGTTTATTGCCAAAAGATATAAAAGATGAACTGGAATTTCCGCCAATTGTTCAAAATCATGATTTGCAAACTTACCAGGAATATTTAACAGGCAAAGTAGGAGGTCTTTCTATCAGATATTCCTTTCCGCGCAGATTGTGGTATGACATAAGATGGAAAATTAAGTTAATATTGGGGAAGTAAAAAGTAAATGCATTTCCCGGTAAATATCCCCATAGGCAAATCTTTCATCCCCGTTCACTTTGTTTGCGAAACATTAGCATACTTTATTGGGTACCGCTACTATGCCTATTTACGGACACATACGCAGGACACGATCAGTACCGAAAACAGGCTGATCATATTTATTGGTGCTGCTTTTGGCGCTTTAATAGGTTCGCATGTTGTGGGGGTACTCGAAAATCCGCCGGCGCTCGCGCATTTTAGCCTCGTTTATTTTATGGGAAACAAAACCATAGTAGGCGGTATGCTGGGCGGTTTGATTGGTGTTGAACTGACAAAAAAGATGATTGGTGTCTGCGTGTCATCTGGCGATTTAATGGTTTACCCTTTAATTTTGGCAATGATCATCGGTCGCACCGGGTGCTTTTTGGCAGGACTAGAGGATGGTACCTACGGTATAGCTTCCAATTTACCCTGGGCCGTAAATTTTGGCGACGGCATCAGGAGGCATCCCACCAATTTATACGAAATAGTGTTTTGGGTATTGCTATGGGTTGTTTTACGGATTATCGAAAAACATTCCGAGTTTACCGATGGCTCAAAATTTAAAATATTTCTATCCGCCTACCTGGTTTTCCGTTTTTTGGATGAGTTTATCAAGCCCGACTATTTTTTCGGTTTTGGCTTATCGGTAATTCAATTGGTTTGTGTCGCCGGGATTTTGTATTATTATAAAGTTTTTTTATACCCTTCCAAACTGATAAAACCCCATGCCTGAACGTCCGTATATTTACTATGATTTTACTTTAAGCATTTGCTCAACCTGTTTACGCCGTGTTGATGCCAAAATTGTTTTTGAAGACGATAAGGTTTATATGCTAAAAACCTGCCGCCAGCATGGATTTGAAAAAGTGCTGATAGCTACCGACATTGAATATTATAAAAACTGCCGCAATTATGCAAAGCGCAGCGAAATGCCCCTAAAATTTAACACCAAAACCCACTACGGCTGCCCGTACGATTGCGGCCTGTGCCAGGATCATGAGCAGCATTCGTGTTTAACTGTGGTGGAGGTTACTGATCGTTGCAATTTAAGCTGCCCTACCTGCTATGCCATGTCGTCGCCATCGTATGGCAGGCACCGCACACTGGCCGAAATTGAGCAGATGCTGGATGTAATCGTCGAAAATGAAGGCAAACCCGATGTGGTGCAGATTAGCGGCGGCGAACCTACGGTACATCCCCAGTTTTTTGAGATACTGGATATCGCCAAAACAAAGCCCATTAAACACTTGATGGTAAATACCAACGGCATCAGGATTGCCAAAGACGAAAGCTTTGTTGAACGCCTGGCCACTTACATGCCCGATTTTGAGATCTACCTGCAATTTGATTCTTTTAAAAAGGAAGCGCTGGAACAATTACGCGGCGAAGACCTGCGCGATGTTCGGATTAAAGCGCTGGAAAATCTGAACAAATACAACCTGTCGACCACGCTTGTAGTTACCCTGCAAAAAGGGTTAAACACCGACGAAATAGGCGCGATAATTGAATATGCGTTAAAACAACCATGTGTTAGGGGCGTAACCTTTCAGCCAACACAACAGGCCGGGCGACTGGAGAACTTTAACCCTACAACCGACCGCTATACGCTAACCGAAGTGCGAGCCGCCATATTAGAGCAAACCGACATTTTTAAAAAGCATGATTTAATTCCGGTACCCTGTAACCCCGATGCCCTGGTAATGGGTTATGCCTTAAAGCTGGGCGGACAGGTTTTCCCGCTTACGCGGATGATAAACCCGGATGATTTGCTGGATAATTCAAAAAATACCATTGTTTACGAACAGGACGAGCGCCTGAAGATGCACCTGCTAAATATGTTTAGCACCGGCAATTCCGTTGATAAAGCCGGCGAACATCTAAAATCAATAATGTGCTGCCTGCCAGAAATTGACGCACCCAATTTGAGTTACGATAACCTGTTCAGGGTGATTATCATGCAGTTTATTGATGCGCAAAACTTTGATGTGCGGGCCATTAAAAAATCGTGTGTGCATATTGTAAATAAAGATATGCAGATCATCCCGTTTGAAACCATGAACATTTTTTACAGGGATGATAAAATTGAATATTTGAAACAGCTACGGGCGGAAATATTAGTATGATGGAAGATGATTTAAACCGGGATAATTTACCTGCAGGCGACGGTAAACCAACAAATGAAACCAAGCCACCGGCCGGAATGTATATTGTAGGTTATAACCTGCTCGGCCTTGCTGCCTATACCGCGTTGTTTGGTTTTGCTAGTGGCGGCGGCTTTATACTTGATGCGGTTGTACTATTTGTGCATGTTGTTATTTGTATAATTCTGGCCTTAGCTAACAGGAGCTGGATTTGGTTGCTGAGTGGTTTGTTAGTTTTAGCCATTGGATTTTCTACATGCGTAATGATGGCCAGCCACGGAGGAATCTAAACAATTTATGGCCGAAATTGAGATGAGCAATAACACTTTAGCAGTAGTAATAAACATGGTATTGTTAATAGCCTATACCTTGTATATACGACTTAATGATCCCAATGCAGATAGCATTTTTACCCTCGTCGTTTTTATTGCTTTGCATTTTATAGCATGTTTTGTATTGGCGCTTGCGCTAAAGGACTATCGCAAAGGGCTTTTTTTAGCGTCAGCATTGGTATTGCTTGTCGGTTTCTCAACCTGTTATTTAGCTTACAGTATTCATTGACCCACCATCTCCGCTAACACCCCTTCTTTTAACGAACTGGTTGACATCACCACCTTTTCAACGCCCAGCCTTTCCATAACAAACCGGGTAAGTATCGAGGCAGTTACAATCATATCAATACGTACGGGCGGAATACCCTTGGTTGCCAAGCGCTCCTGATGCGACGATTGAATAAGCTTTTCGGTAACTGCTAAAAGTTCATCCTGTTTAAAATCATAACGTTTGGTTTTCTGCAAATCGAACTTGTTTCCTTTATCCGCTTCAATTAAACCTCCATACGTTTCAAATACGCCCGATGAGCCTATCATATTATCAATAGGATAATTGGCAGTTGTGGCAAACAGATCAGGCAGAATGTCACCAAGGTAAATATTCAACGCGGTAATAGACTCCGGTGGTATGGGATCAGTGCGGTGAAATTTATCCATCAATCGCGCGGCGCCAATTTCGAAGCTTTGTTTCCATAACAACTCCTGATTGTTGCAGATGATAAACTCCACACTACCGCCGCCAATATCCATAATAAGGCTATTTTTGCCCGTGAGGCAGCCTGCGGCTTTGATCCCTTTATAAATATACCCGGCTTCGGCATCGCCATCAATAATTTTAATTGCAATGCTTGTTTGGGCTTTAACTTCGCTAATAAAATCCTCCCCGTTTGCCGCGCTGCGCAATGCTGATGTGGCAATGGCCCTAACTTGTTGAACATGGTGCTGCAAAAGCAATTCCTTAAAATGATGCATGGTTTTAATCCCCCGCTCAAAAGCAGCAGGCTGAATTACACCTTTATTAATGCCGCCTTCGCCTAATTTTACAGGTTCTTGCAAATGCACAATTTCGTTAAAGTTACCGACATTACCATCCACAATCAGCAAGTGAAAAGTGTTGGTACCTAAATCCATTACCGCTATGGGATTATTCATATCAGCTAATAAATGAAAAATCCGGCAAAAGGTTTAATAAAAGAATTAAAACATTGCCGTTGGCTTCAGCCAACGGACTTATGTCGAAAATAAAAGGCTTTAGCCGAAATAATTGCCATGTTTCGTTAAGCATGGCGATTATTTCGGCTAAAGCCGGGTCAAATTGCTTAGGTTATCCGTTGGCTGAAGCCAACGGCAATAGTTTAAATTGAAATCCTAAATTCTGTTAAGTCCGGAATTTACATAAATCCGAAACGGCGAAGCCCTCTTGAGCACCGCCGAAAACGGATAACTGCGGAAAATCGAAATTCCGACATCCAAAATCAAAATTATTCCTTATAAAAAAACCATTTCCTCAGCTCCTTAAAGCTGGCCTTTTTGCCGTACATCAATATACCCACCCTGTAAATACGTGCAGCCACATAAGTGGTGAACAGGAAACCAGCAATCATCAACACCATCGATATAGCTAACTGTGTATCTGTTACGCCACCAAAAGGTAATCGTATCATCATGGCAACCGGGGCCGTTAACGGAATCATGGAGAGCCAAATTGCCAAAGTACTATCGGGCGTATAAAACAATACCGATACCGATAAAATGTAGGTGAACAATAATGGCAAGGTTATGGGAAACATAAACTGTTGCGTTTCGGTCTCGCTATCTACTGCCGAACCTACGGCAGCAAATAATGCGCTGTATAAAAGGTATCCCGATAAAAAATAAAAGATAAAGCATCCCAATATATACCCAAACGGAATACTTTTTAACGCAGTAAGAGCGCTCATCATACCACCCTGCGGTGCCGAGAATGCAGCGCCAGCAATTTTCGTGGTAATAATCGACAATATAACCCAGGCGCCAAATTGCGTTAACCCTACCAGGCCTACACCTATTATCTTACCTAACATCAACTGGAATGGTTTTACTGAGGATATGATCACCTCGATAATGCGGCTGGTTTTTTCTTCAATAACGCCCCGCATTACCTGTGAGCCGTAAACAAGCAACGATATATAGATTAAAATAGCGCAGGCTATTCCAACACTTATATCAGCCACAACACTGCCCTTTTTGTCGCCTGTATCAGAAACTTCAATCGGGTTTAATGATATATCGCTTTTTATAGAGTGTAATAGAGCGGTGTCGATATGATTTTTTAACATGCCATTATTAATAGCAATGGCATTCATTTGCCGTTCAATCTCGCCTGAAATAGTAAAGGCGGGTTTCTTTTTCGAAAATATTTCAACCGCATCTTTTTTGGTATAATCAACAGGTATCAGTAAGGCGAATTCATTTTCCTTAGTTTTCAAGACTTGCTTTATCGCTGTTAACGATTGTTTGTCCGTTTCAAATTTCAGGTTTTTTATATTATGAAATTTGCCCTCGAATGCGCCGCTCTGGTCAACAACCTTTATCACCTGTTGTTCGCTTATCTCGCCCGCACTTTTACCTATCAATGTAATAACGGCACCCATTACTAAAATAAGAATAGGGACTACAAAAATCATGATGATAAATGATTTTTTCCTTACCCGGGTTACGTATTCGCGCTGTATGATTAATAAAACTTTGTCCATGGCTTAGTGAATTAGGTTTACTTGTTCAATAAAAATCTCGTTCATGCTGGGTATTACCTCCTGCAGCATATTGATATGTACCTTCGGTATCATATACTGTAAAACATCGTTGGATGTCAGGCTGTCGCTAATCTTTATTTTAATGGTATGATCGTTATCGTCGCCCGCTGTTTCCTCAATCACTTCAAAGGGTTGATCACCGTCGAAAATTAATTGATTACCGTTATAGGCAAGTCTATAAGTGGCGTTTCGGTACGAGTTACGGATGCTTTTAACTGTTCCATCCAATATTTTATGCGATTGGTGAAGCAACGCGATGGCATCGCAAAGCTCCTCCACCGATTCCATCCTGTGGGTGGAAAACAGGATGGTGGCGCCTTTTTTATTCAGCTCCAATATCTCGTTTTTGATGGTTTCGGCATTTACCGGGTCGAAGCCGCTGAAAGGTTCATCCAAAATAATCAAATCAGGTTCATGCAGTACGGTCGCCACAAACTGCGCTTTTTGCTGCATGCCTTTTGATAGCTCTTCGATCTTCATTTTCCACCAGGTTTCCATACCTAATTTTTCGAACCATATTTTTAAACGCCGGCGGGCCTCATCGCGGCTTAGGCCTTTCAGGCGTGCTAAGTAGATCATCTGTTCGCCAATCTCCATTTTTTTGTAGAGGCCGCGTTCTTCGGGCAGATAACCTATTTTTTCGATATGCGATTGATTGAGCTTTTCGCCGTTAAAATACACCTCGCCACTATCTGGCGCGGTAATTTGGTTAATTATGCGGATAAGCGAAGTTTTGCCGGCGCCATTCGGTCCTAACAGACCAAATATTTGCCCGCTTTCAACCTCCAAACTTACACCGCTTAACGCAGTGTGCCCGGCGTATTGTTTTACAATGTTACGGATGCTTAACATAGATAAGAGTTTTTTACTACAGGTTAATAGTTTTTAATTTAGATATAAGCGTGGTGTTAAAGTTACAAAGGATTGATTTTAATTGTATTACTATTGTAGAAAATTGTTGGGATATGTACTTTTGATATAAGTTTTAACGCTATTATATGGCAACATAATAAGGGCGGGTGCGTAAAAGAAAAATACAATAAAACAGCGATGTTAAAAAGAATATTCACCGTCCTTATCATTTTTTGCTGCGCTACACCTGCTTTTACGCAAAAACGCACTACCCCCATCCACATCATTTTCGATAGCGACATGGGGCCTGATTATGATGATGTAGGCGCCATAACCATTCTACATACATTTGCCGACAGGGGCGAAGCCAAAATTTTAGCCACCATAGCCAGCACTAAATACGAAGGCGTTGCCGGGGTGCTCAACGTGTTTAATACTTATTTTAACCGTCCAAACATTCCGATAGGCGTTCCCAAAGGATACGCTTTGGACCTGCGTGATTTTCAGCACTGGACAGATACATTGCTGGTAAAATATCCGCATCAAATTAAAACCAATGCTGAGGCAGAGGATGCAGTAACCCTATACCGGGAAATATTGGCAAAACAACCCGACCATAGCGTTACCATTGTAACCATCGGTTTTTTAACCAACCTCTCTAATTTATTAAACACCGGTGCCGATTCATTTTCTTCCCTTTCGGGGAAAGAACTGGTGAAAAAGAAGGTGGAGTTGCTGGTATGCATGGGCGGAAAATTCCCATCGGGCTACGAGTTTAATGTGATGAAGGATGCCCCCGCATCAAAAAACGTGTACCAAAACTGGGGCACCCCGGTTATTTTTAGCGGATTTGAGATTGGTGAAAAAATAAAAGTTGGTTTGCCTTTAATTCATAACGATGCCATAAAAAACAGCCCTGTAAAAGACGTGTTCAGTCTTTCCATCCCGCAAGCAGCCGAAGATTCTGTGGGCCGTAAAAGCTGGGACGAAACCGCTGTTTTGGTAGCCCTAAGAGGTTATTCGCGGTGGTACACCCTGCACCCCGGCCGCATTGTAATGGCCCCCGATGGCAGTAACAGCTGGGACGAAAACGGAACCGGGCAAAGCTACCTGGTTGAAAAAGTTGATTATAAAGAAGTGCAGAATTTGATAAACCAATTGATTATGCACCAACCGCTTAAAATTGCCGGTAAAAAAACAGCGGCAGTTGTGTTGCCGCAATCAAATACCGGACAGCCTAAAATAGGTAACCACGGTTATACCACTGCCAGGGTGACAAAAATATTGAAAGTACGGGAAAACGTGAGGAGAATACAGGCCCGCGTTGATAAGGTTGAGGCCCAGATAGCAAGAGCGGAAGCCAAAAATTAGCGATCAAATCAGAACATAGATTGTGTGCTTTGCTCATTAATAAATGCCGACACCCGCTTTAATATAAAAAGAATGCAGAGCGGCGTAAGTAAATCAACAAACCGCATATAATTTGCGATTGCGGGATAAGGAGAGACGCGAAACACTACTATTAAAGCTATTTCGGCGACAAATACCAGCACCAGGCTAAAACCAAATAATATATAGGGAAGCGAAATATACCTGTTTTGAATCCGGAACAACTGTATAAAAAAGTAAATACCAATTACAATGGTTAAAAAGCCCATCGGTGCAACATACGAACTACCCAGTTTCGCTTCAGGAAAAAATTTGATGATAGCGTAGGCCCCCCGGATGCAGGTGTATAGGATAAGGGCGGTAACAACAGCACTCTTTTCATCGAAGGCCTTTAAAACCCGTACCAGGTAAATCATCAGCAAAATATAAATTATTTGTAATGCAGGTTCAAGGGCTGGGTATTGCCCAACTTTTACCGGCATGGTGCCTATTTTTAAATAGATAGACAAAGCCAATAGCACGGTGTACATAACGGTAATAATAATGAAGAACCGGTTAGTTTCGGAATTGAGCCTCATGAAAATCGGGATAAGTTTATAAATTTAATAAACTTATCCCGATTATTTGGCTAATACATAAAGTTTCAGGAGCCCTTGATATTTGTTAAACTTTCCCTGGTTTTTAATGCCCATTCTTTTTTTACCTGTTCAAAATCTTTGCGGAATTTTTCATTTTGAAAAAGGAAGTTAACAAATTGCCTTGCAAATATTCTTGAACCTTCGCAATCACTTGGGTAGTGTACCCCAATAATTTGCCGCGCACGGCACATGTTGTAAGCATTTGCCGTAAAAAAGTCGGTAAATTCCGGCGCTAATTCCTGGTAGATATAGGCACGGATGTAGGCATAAGTAACGTGCCCGCTGGGGTACGACGAAGCTCGGGATTCTTCCAAATCGTGAATTTGAGGTTCCAAAATATAGGGGCGTACACGGCCATATTTAAATTTTAATCCCCAAAGAAAGAAGTCACCATCTCTTTCTACTTTATCCATTAGTGAATCTGTTAATGGAAGTTTTTGAGGCCCGGTCCAATAGCCGATTAATTGACCGATATCGCTTGGGCTTTGGGGATTATCAGACATGTAAATGCTTGTAGTTATATCCTCCAGTGTCCGGCTGTGTTGCAGGGCTAACAGGTAGTTTAACTCCGCGCGTGTTTGGTCCGAGCTGTTGGCGGGCGGGTCGGGAAGTTTAAACTCGTCAAGTGAAGTATTTGTGAGATAAACCGGTTTAACGGCAAGCACCTTACCGGCCCAGGCCTGGTCAAAAGGGAATTTTAAGTTATCTAAATTCTGTTTGACAGGGTTGGGCTTTGGACTGAGGGATTGAAATATTTTATAATTGCCACGCACCGGCGTTAATTCCGCGGCTGAGCCACGAGTGTTTTTTTGCCCAAGCGAAATAAACGGGGCTACTACCAAAAGGGCGAAGAACAGTGTATTTATTTTGGGGTGATATATGCGGGTCCCCTTAGCACGGGCGCAAAAATTGTGTAGTATTGCTATTGTTTTCATGTTTTTTTATTTTGATTGAAATTATCTCTAACCTGGTTAGAAAAGTTGTAAATAATGACTGACTTTTAATAAAGCCTTAAATGAAACACGGAAGAAGCCCTTATACATCTACATTTTACATGTGGAGCGGCGTGGCGGCTTTTTTTTATTCATCGCACCTAACCTCGTTTCATAGCCACAATACCATGCAATTGGTACTGGATACTCAAAAGGACTTCCGGTTTAAAACAAAGGATTGCAAATGGAACACCTACAAAAGCCTCATCATTAAGGAAAACGTTGTTCATCAATTAGACACCAACGACAGCGTTCAATTAATCATTTACCTTGATGCGGAAACAAGGATTGCCCAGGCGATAAAATCAAAGTACCTGGCTGATGCTGAAATTTTTCCACTGAATTTAAATGTTTTCCATTTTGCAAATTCAAACGAATTGCAGCAGGCTTTGATAGCGCCTGAACCGACCCTTTTGGAAGGCCTGATCAACAAGATATTGGCTAGTCTATCGCTCGAAATTGGAAATGCCCCCGCAGATAAAAGGATTTTATTAATAGAACAAATCATTTCGACAACGCATCCCGAAGAGACGGCCATAAAATCACTTGCCGATAAAGCCTGTTTATCCGAAAGCAGACTGCGCTCTTTATTTAAGGAGGTAACCGGTGTATCCTTGTATCGCTATATGCTTTGGAATAAAATAAGGTACGCAACCAACCAAATTATGGCCGGAAATACAGTGAATGATGCTGCAATTGATGCCGGTTTTACCGACAGTAGTCATTTTCATAAAATGATGGTACAGATGTTTGGCATAAGTCCCTCAAAGTTTTTAAAAGATAATAAAGCAGATAGCCTGGTATTGTGCGATAATTCGCCATTGCATTTTGAAACCAGAGTTTATAATAAAGGGAAAGCGTGAAATGATTAAACAAAAAAGCCCGGAGTTATAATAACTTCGGGCTTTTTGTTTTCTATCTTTCGGACTTTACTGACTTTTCCGACTTTCCGGACTTACTCAAAATACTCCTTCATCCGCTCAAAGAAACTTTTCTCGTTCTTTCCCGGATTGGGTTTAAAGTTGGGTGATCCCTGTAGTTTTTCCAGCATCTCGCGTTCTTCGCGGCTTAATGCTTTGGGTGTCCAGATGTTGATGTGTACCAATTGGTCGCCGCGGTGGTAGGAGTTCACTTCGGGCACGCCTTTACTTTTCAAGCGCAGTATTTTTCCACCCTGGGTTCCCGGGTCAATTTTTATTTTAACCTTGCCGTCAATGGTGGGTACTTCAACGCTGGTACCGATAGCAGCATCAACAAAGCTGATGTGCAAATCGTATATCACGTTGTTACCGTCACGTTTTAACGTTTCGTGCGGTATCTCTTCAATCAGGATGATCAAATCGCCGGGCATACCGCCACGTGGCGCTGCATTACCTTTGCCGCTCATGCTTAACTGCATGCCTTCGCTAACACCCGCAGGGATGTTGATGCTGATGGTTTCCTCGCCGCGAACAACGCCGTCACCATGACATACATTACATTTGGACAAAATGGTTGAACCTTCGCCATTACAGGTAGGGCAGGTGCTGGTAGTTTGCATCTGGCCCAATATAGTATTGGTTACCCGGCGCACTGCACCCGAGCCACCGCAGGTTTTACAGGTTTGGAATGATGATTTATCCTTTGCGCCTGTACCTTCGCAGGTTTTACAAACTATTTGTTTGTTTACTTTTATTTTCTTTTCGGCGCCATTGGCAATTTCTTCCAGCGTAAGCCTGACTTTTATACGCAGGTTGCTGCCACGTTGTACCCTGCGGCCGCCGGCACTGCCACTTTGCCTGCCACCGCCAAAAAAGCCTTCAAACGGACTGCCACCGCCAAATATATCACCAAACTGACTGAATATGTCGTCCATATTCATACCGCCACCGCCATAGCCGCCGCCTCCATTAGCCGAATGCGCATTCGCCGCATGACCAAACTGATCATACCGCTGGCGTTTTTCGGGCGTGCTTAATACCTCGTAAGCTTCGGCTGCTTCTTTAAATTTTTCTTCGGCTGCCTTGTCACCTTCGTTTTTGTCGGGGTGATACTTAATGGCCATTTTACGATAAGCCTTTTTTATCTCATCGGCATCGGCGCCTTTTGCTACGCCAAGTACATCGTAGTAATCTCTTTTAGCCATCTTTATTAATTTCGGAATTCGGAATGTCGATTGCGGAATTGTTTAATTTCCAAATCTCGATCTCGAGTTTATATTGTGTGAAAATTATTATTGTAATATATTATCTGCCATTCGCTATTTATCACAGCTGTAATACTATCTGAAGCTGAAATTCCGAAATCGACATCCCGACTTCCGAATTAAAACTAATTCCGCATTCGAAATTCCGACTTCCGCATTCAATTAAGCTCCTACAATTACTTTAGCAAAGCGAATTACCTTATCGTTAAGCAAATAGCCTTTTTCCATTTCATCAATCACCTTACCTTTCCAGTCTTCGGTAGGGGCAGGGATGTTGGTAATAGCTTCATGAACATCAGCATCAAACGGACCGCCTATGGCTTCCATTTCTTTTAGCCCTTTTTGCGCCAATATATTTTTCATTTTATTTTGGATCAGCACAACACCTTCCTTTACTGGTGCAGCATCAGTTGCACTTTCCATCGCTCTTAATGCGCGTTCAAAATCGTCCAGCACGGGCAGCAGGGATACTATTACATCCTTGCCTTCCATTTTGCGGGCTTCTTCGCGTTCTTTAATAGTACGTCTTCTGAAATTATCGAACTCGGCATATAAACGGAGGTATTTGTCGTTGGCTAAAGCTAATTCCTGCTTCACCAACTCCACAGCCGACGTCATTTCAGCTTCGGCAGCTTCTGCACTTTGGTCCTGCCCGTTTGCCTCCTCATTTCCGTTCATTATATCGTTTAAAACTTCAGGGTTTTCTGAATCCTCTTTCTTTTTTTTCTTCAACATATCGTTAAAATTCATAGCTGATAGTGCCAATCAAGTATCTTGCCATTGCTATAAAGCCGACATCGTGGCAGTCAGTTTGCACTTGGGTGTGCGCGGTTGGCAGTTGACAGGTGCGGTTGGCAGTTTTCAGGTCAGTGTCAATAGTTGTCATGACAGTGAATCATGATGGAATTTGTAACTTAAAAACTATCAGGAACAATAAATTTATAAACGGTACGTCAATAGCTTAAACCTGAGTAATCCATTAACACAAAACAATCCCCATGAGAAAAATTCTATTACTGCTGGCTGTTGTTTTTATAACAAAGCTTGCGTTTGCACAAGTATCCGGCAATAGCAATTATCAAAGCCAAACGCACTTTCCGGATAATAATATCAGTATCAACCCTCCTCTTAGCAAGGATATTTTGGTTAGCGCCAAGGCGCTGGCAAATGTAAAAGCCGACAGTTATGTGGCTATTTTTAGTGTTTCGCAAAACGGAAAAACGGCTGATGAGGTTAACACCCTTATGGATAAACGCATTAGCCAGGCTATAGCCGATATTAAATTGAAGAGTAAGGATGTGGAGATTTATATTGATATGATTTCGTTTGTACCAGTATACGAATATGAGGTGGAGAAAAAGATATTCAGCAAAAAAAATTACAACGAACTGCCTGCCGGGTTCGAACTAAAAAAGAATATTCATATAAAATATACCAACCCCAATCTGTTAAACGACATTATTTCAATTCTATCAGCCAACGAGGTTTATGATTTAGTGAGAGTAGATTATTTCTCGAGTACGTTGGAAGCTGTTAAAAAAGAGTTGATGAACCGCGCCAAAGGAATACTACAGGATAAAATAAAAAATTACGAACAGATTTTAGGAGCAAGTTTAGCTGCGGTTGACAAGGGTTTGTCTGATGGCTACAAAGTGGTATTGCCGGTTGAAATGTACCAGTCGTACCAGGCCTATAACAGTTCTTCGTTGAATTTAGGAAAGTCGATGTCGGTTAATAATGCCAGCAAGTCAACTACGCTCTACTATCAACCAGTTGTGGATAAAGAATTTGATTTCGTTATTAACCCTGCTGTTTTAGAGCCTGTTATACAAGTGATGTACGAGATTAATTTGGTGATAAACAGAGAGAACAGGCCAGGTGCTAAAAGCCCCGAGTACCTGTTAATAACACCAAGCGGCGAAGTGAAAAATTTAAATCTTAAACAATAAAATCAATTAACCAATTGTAACATCCTCCAAAACCTTCCCGTTTTCGCATTTAATAATACGCGATGGAAACGTGCGGATAATATGATAATCGTGCGTGGCAATGACAACGGCTGTACCTTCGTTTTGGCTGATCTGTTTTAGCAACAATACAATTTCTTCCGAAGTATCCGGGTCGAGGTTGCCGGTTGGCTCGTCGGCCAAAATAATTTCAGGGTTGTTTAACAAGGCACGGGCTATTACCACGCGCTGCTGCTCGCCGCCCGAAAGTTCATGCGGCATTTTTTTTAATTTAGAACGCAGGCCTACTTTTTCCAGCACATCCAGTATACGTTCGGCAATTAGCTGTTTATCTTTCCAGCCGGTGGCGCGCATTACAAATTGCAGGTTCTGTTCAACAGAGCGATCAATCAGCAATTGAAAATCCTGGAAAACGATACCGAGCTTGCGGCGTAAAAACGGCACATCCTTGCTTTTCAGGTTATTCAAATCGTACCCACAGGCAATGCCTTCGCCGGTGGAGATATTGACATCGCCGTATAAAACTTTCAGCAAACTGCTTTTACCTGACCCGGTTTGACCTATGAGCCAAACAAAGTCGCCCTTGTCAACGTGCAGGTTAACATCTGCCAGTACATGGTGGGCCTGCTGAAAAATATCAACACCGCGCAGCTTTATAATCGAGTTTCCAATCATCTTTTTAGGTCATTGGGTCATTGAGTCATTGGGTCATTAAGATTTCGTATTTCTCGATTAAACGAACCGAAAATACCAATGACTTAATGACTCAATGATCCAACGACTGAGTTCGTCAAAGTTCTAATTTTAAGATCTGCCCAAAAGGCAAATCTTTAATAATATTCATTATGTAGTCGGTTTTGTCGTGCAGCCCCACTTTATCTAATGATTTCTCAGGCCTGTCGACCCTGAAATACGCCAGCAACGTAAACTTATCATCACGCAACTGTACGTAATCCGGTATTTTGGCAACGCCTTTTACTTTGATAATATACATTTTTAAGTCCATGGACCATAGTCGATAGTCCATGGTTAAAGCCAAAACGACAGTAAACTATGGTCCATCGACTATGGACTTTTTTAAAGCGCTAACACTTCCTTCACCCTTGCGGCTGCTTCTTTCAGCAATATGGCCGAGTATACCTTTAAACCCGAATTGTCTATCAGTTGTTTTGCTTCAACAGCATTTGTTCCCTGTAAACGAACGATGATAGGTACGGGGATATTGCCTATTTCCTGGTAAGCATCAATAACACCCTGTGCCACACGGTCGCAACGAACGATGCCGCCGAAAATATTGATCAGGATAGCCTTTACATGCGGATCTTTTAAAATGATGTTGAAAGCAGCTTTTACAGTTTCGGCATTGGCGGTTCCGCCTACGTCTAAAAAGTTAGCAGGTTCGCCACCGGCAAGTTTAATAATATCCATGGTGGCCATGGCTAAACCGGCACCGTTAACCATACAGCCAACGTTACCGTCGAGCTTTACATAGTTAAGGTTCGATTTGCTGGCTTCCACTTCCATCGGGTCTTCCTCGTTAACATCGCGTAAAGCAGCAAAATCAGGATGACGGAACAACGCATTGTCGTCCAGATTCACTTTGGCGTCAACAGCTAATATTTTATTGTCCGATGTTTTTAAAACCGGGTTAATTTCAAATTGCGAAGAATCGGTAGCGTCATAAGCTTTATACAGGGAAGTGATGAATTTCACCATGTCCTTATGGGCATCGCCCGATAAACCTAAGTTAAAGGCAATTTTACGTGCCTGGAAACCTTGCAAACCAACTTTAGGGTCGATTTCTTCTTTGTGTATCAGCTCGGGAGTTTTGTGTGCAACTTCTTCAATGTCCATACCGCCTTCGGTTGAGTACATGATGATGTTGCGGCCCTTTGCCCTGTCGAGTAATACGCTGATATAAAATTCTTTGGTTTCGCTGTCGCCGGGGTAGTAAACATCCTGGGCAACCAATATTTTGCGTACCAACTTACCTTCGGGGCCGGTTTGCGGGGTAACCAACTGCATCCCTAATATATCGGTTGCACGTTGTTTAACCTCATCAAGGTTTTTAGCTAATTTAACGCCGCCACCTTTACCACGGCCGCCTGCATGAATCTGAGCCTTTATAACTACCCAGCCCGATCCATAATCTTCTTTCATTTTTTGTGCAGCTTCAACTGCCTGCGCCACAGTGTCGGCAACAATGCCTTCCTGAACCCTAACGCCAAAGCTTTTTAATATCGCTTTTCCCTGATATTCGTGAATATTCATGTCTTTTGAAGAATTTGCGGTAAAGCTAATAAATAAGTCCGAAAGTCGGGAAGTCGGAGAGTCCGAAAGAAAATTATTGGCGGTGATTTTTTATAGATAAATTTCGGTATTCCTAACTTTCCGACTTTTCGGACTTTCGGACTAAAAAACTACCTTTACGGCCATGCTCAAAGCCAAAAACATCCATAAAGCATACGGACAACTTCAAATATTAAAAGGTGTTGACCTTGAGGTATCCCGTGGCGAAATAGTTACCATAGTTGGCCCATCCGGTGCCGGCAAAAGTACACTACTTAATATATTAGGCACGCTGGACCGGCCCGACTCAGGACAGTTATTTATTGATGATATTGAGGTAAGTAAGCTGAATAACAAAAGCCTGAGTGCTTTCCGTAATCAGCGTATCGGTTTTATCTTCCAGTTTCACCATTTACTGGGCGAGTTTGATGCGATTGAAAATGTTTGCATGCCGGCGTTTATTGCAGGCACATCGCGCAGCGCTGCCGAAAAAAGGGCTGTTGAATTGTTAGAGTTATTAGGCCTGGGCGATCGGCTTAATCATAAACCTAACCAGTTATCAGGCGGCGAGCAGCAAAGGGTAGCAGTAGCTCGCGCGCTGATAAATAAGCCATCGTTAATATTTGCAGATGAACCATCCGGTAACCTCGATTCTGCCAACGCGCTTGAACTGCATGAGTTGTTTATTAAACTGCGCAAGGAATTTAACCAAACCTTTGTAATAGTAACCCACAACCAGGACCTGGCCGACCTGGCCGACCGAACAGTGGTAATGAAAGATGGTTTGATTATAAGTTAAGCGACATGTATACCCTGATTACCGCCGCCAATTCGGCTCAAGCTCATCAACTTAAAAATAGGCTTGACAAAACTGATATTATATTGGGCGATTATGAAGCGCTGCCGGCATTTATGTTGAAGGCAGATAATATGATTAGACTGCCAAACCCGGCATCCGCAGCTTATGCGCATGAGATGCTGACTTTATGTTTGGATAAGGATATTGATACCGTATATGCCTTACGCGATAATGAATTGTTGATTTTGTTACAGAGCGAACAATTATTTGCTGAATATGGAATAGAATTAGTTCATGGTTCATAGTTCGTGGTTCATAGTAGAAAATGCATAAGTTTGCCAAAAGTTTATGGTTGATAGTTCATGGTTCATAGCTCGAACCTTCAATCATTGACTTTCGGCTATGAACCATTAACCATTAACTATGAACCTCTTTTCAATAGATACCGGCTTTTTTAAATTAGACGGCGGCGCCATGTTTGGGGTAGTGCCCAAAACCATCTGGAACAAAACCAACCCGGCCGACGAAAATAATTTATGTACCTGGGCCTTACGCTGCCTGTTGGTGGAGGACGAAGGCAGGCTGATATTAATAGATACTGGCGTGGGTGATAAGCAGGATGCTAAGTTTTTCGGTCATTATTATTTGCATGGTGATGCTACTATGGATAAATCATTAGCAGCGCTCGGTTTTCACCGCGACGATATTACCGACGTATTTTTAACCCACCTGCATTTTGACCATGTAGGCGGCGCTGTGATTCGCGAAGGCGAAAGGCTTTTACCGCGCTTTAAAAACGCCACCTATTGGAGCAATCAACAACATTGGGATTGGGCCGTTAACCCCAACGAGCGCGAAAAAGCATCATTTTTAAAAGAAAATATTTTACCCATACAGGAAAGCGGGCAACTGAAATTTGTAGCTGCCGAAAGCGGGGTTCAGTTTACCGAAAACATCCACATCCGTTTTGCCTATGGGCATACTGATGCCATGATGCTGCCGCTGATAAATTATAAGGATAAGCAAATATTATACATGGCCGATATGTTGCCATCCGTGGGCCATATCCCGCTGCCCTATGTAATGGCTTATGATATGTTCCCGCTAACGACCCTTACCGAAAAAAAAATACTGTTAACCGAATTGGTGGAAAAAGAGATCGTTTTATTCCTGGAGCACGATCCTGTAAATGAATGCTGCACCTTGCAACAAACCGAAAAAGGAATACGGTTAAAGGATGCGTTTAAATTAGCACAATTGTAATTGGCATAATTAAAGATTATCCGAATCCCGGATTTATATGTTTAAACACGAGTATGACTTCGGTCATATTTTTTTGTGATTCTCATCATTCCAAAATGATGGGCATGGCGGTATTATTGTCAAATAAATTAAAACTTGTAAATATGCCATTAAAGCCGGTTGTTCCTTGTTACTGTCCTGTTTCTAACATTTCAGTATACTCCCCTGGCGCTTAACTGACTTTTGAGTAGGTAAAGCTACCTATGTGGACTGTATTTTATTGTTTCTCTTTTTGTATCAGCCAACATTTCTCATTTCTATGAATTTCCCTGTATCACAACCAGAGCCGTCGTTATCGTTAAATTTAATTAACCAGCTACCTGGCATGTTTTACCGGTACTCGTTTCAATATGCCCACGGTTTTACATTTGTAAGCAACGGATGCCGGGTGTTAACAGGTTATACGGAACACGATTTTTTGTTCGATAAAAAGATAAACTATAGTAACATCATTTACCAGGCAGATAAAATACATTTATCGGAAAGATACCGCGCGGAAAAAGGAAAAAAGTTTGAGCTGAATGAGGAATACCGGATTGTTTGCCGTGATGGCAATATGAAATGGGTGCGGGAAATTGCCAAAGGCGTTTATAACGAAAAAGGTGAATTAAAGTACATTGAAGGCTATATTGAGGATATTGAAACCGACCGCAATGAAAGCCATGCGCTTAATTCGCTTACCGCTTATCAAAAGGCAGTTGATACTGCTGCAATAGTGTCAATTGCAGATATTAAAGGCCGTATTATTTATGCTAACGACCTGTTTTGTGAGATATCCAAATTTACACGGGATGAACTGATAGGAAAAAACCATCGCATTATTAATAGCGGGACCCATTCAAAAGAATTTTTTAAAGATTTGTGGGATACCATATCAGCAGGAAAGATATGGAATGGGGAAATTCAAAATAAAGCTAAAGATGGCTCTTACTACTGGGTAGATACTACTGTTTCACCTATTTTTAATAACAAAAACAAAGTTGTTCAATACTTGTCTATCCGAAGACTTATAACCGAAAGGAAGCAGCTTGAACAGGAAAAAGAAAAACTCAATAGCGACCTCACACACCGCTATAACGAGTTAATGCAGTTTAATTACATCGTTTCGCATAACCTTAGGGCACCTGTTGCCAATATGATAGGGCTGGCCAGAATGCTTAGCGAAGATGGCGAAATTCAGGAAGGAAATGCAAAGGCTTTAGTTGATTATATCTCCAAATCGGTGTTAACGCTTGATGTGGTTATTAAAGATTTGAGCCAAATTCTTTCTGCGCGCAGCCCCATTCATGAAAAGATAGAAGAGGTGGTCTTGCCGGATATTATTAAATCGGTGGAAGATAATCTCGAAAACCAAATTGTCGGGTCGGGAACCAGGTTTGTTATTGACATTAATAAAAATGCTGCCGTTTTCAAATCGATTAAAAGTTATATCCAAAGTATATTTTATAACCTTATCAGTAATGCCATTAAATACCGGAATGATGCGACTAACCCCATAATTGTAATAAAGGCAAAAAAAATAAATAAACATCTGCTAATTACGTTTACTGACAACGGGATTGGGATGGACTTAGATAAGGTTGGGGGACACCTATTTGGTCTATACAAAAAGTTTAATTTTGATAAGGAGGGCCGCGGATTGGGGTTGCACATGACAAAGACACAAGTGGAATCACTTGGCGGCACCATCAATGTATTTAGCCGCGAGGGCTTAGGGACAACTTTTGTTATCAAATTTCCCGTTTAAATGAATATTAAACTTTTGCGGAATTTGCGGCAGTCAACATAGTCGCAAAAGTCTATTTTCCTGCCGCTGCGGGCCTCCGCAAAAACCGTGCAATAATTTACATTAAACCTATAAAATATTTACTTTTATTATATATCTTTTCGCGGAAAGTTTTCATAACAATTTATTAGATTTGGGCGTTCGACACCTAGTAAAAAAAGAACTGAGGTACCATAAATAGATGAGACAACTAAAAATTACGCAATCCATTACCAACCGTGAGTCGCAATCGCTGGACAAGTATCTTCACGAAATTGGTAAAGTTGATCTGATAACTGCCGAAGAAGAAGTAATATTAGCACAGAAAATACGCGAGGGTGACCAGGCTGCATTAGAACGTTTAACAAAAACCAATTTGCGTTTCGTGGTTTCTGTTGCCAAACAATATCAAAACCAGGGTTTAACCCTGGGCGATTTAATAAATGAAGGTAACTTAGGTTTAATAAAAGCCGCCAAACGCTTTGACGAAACCAAAGGCTTCAAATTTATATCGTACGCCGTTTGGTGGATACGTCAATCTATTTTGCAGGCTATTGCCGAGCAATCGCGTATTGTTCGTTTGCCCTTAAACCAGGTAGGGTCGTTAAGTAAAATAAGTAAAGCATTCTCTAAACTGGAGCAGGAATTTGAGCGCGAACCATCGCCCGAGGAACTGGCCGATATACTGGAAACTACCGTCGATAAAATTTCGGATACCCTAAGTAATTCGGGCCGCCATGTATCCATGGATGCGCCATTTGTACAGGGCGAAGAAAATACGCTATTAGATGTATTAGAAAACCAGGAGCCCAATACCGATTCGATATTGATTAATGAGTCGTTGTCCGAAGAGATAAAACGTTCCCTATCCACACTTACCGAGCGTGAACGCGAAATTATCGTATTGTTTTTCGGGTTAGGTACCAATCACCCGCTTTCGCTGGAAGAAATAGGTGAAAAATTTAATTTGACTCGTGAGCGGGTAAGGCAAATAAAAGATAAAGCGTTGCAACGCTTGCGTCATACTTCCAGAAGTAAGATTTTAAAATCCTACTTAGGATAGGAGAGAGGCAAGATTTTAAGAATCAAGAGTTAGGAGAAAAAATCTTTTGGCTCTTTTTTATGTCTTGTTTCTTGCCTCTTAAAATCTTGTGTCTAATTCCTGTAACATCCCCCCAAAAAATCCTGTCTATTAGCCAACACAAGGCTTATGTACAGGTTTTACCTTTTATTGTTGATTTCCATTTTTTGCTGGCACAGCGCTGTTGGTAAAAGTGGCGGCGCATTGGGTAATATCACCTTCAAAAATGCAGTTGTTGATCCGGACCCTGCCCCTTATGCCGATTTTAAAACCCTGGTGGTACCCATAAAAAGAGCCGGCAACTTAATTTTGATTGAAGCGACCGTTGATTCATTGGAAGGTAATTTTGTACTGGACACCGGCGCACCCTGCCTGGTGCTTAATGAAACTTATTTTAGAGACTATCCTAAAATAACCGAAAAAGAATCGGGTGGTATAAACGGAGAATCTGAAGGATCGTTTACTACGGCGGTTCACAATTTTCATATTTTAGATTTGGTATACAGCCGGCTTACCGCCGATGTTACCGATCTGT
>Ga0206947_1012_pt1 | contig 66761 bp, 61 predicted proteins | sample Alteio_BWOrgHeat_3_FD_153239 | JGI IMG/M metagenome (GOLD analysis project Ga0206947, IMG submission 153239) | Enriched cells from forest soil in Barre Woods Harvard Forest LTER site, Petersham, Massachusetts, United States -... | ecosystem: Environmental > Terrestrial > Soil > Temperate forest > O...
GCTGCTTGGACTGCCGATGGGTGTTGACGTTTGCTATACCAACCACGCCGAGGCTGACCAGGATGATATGGATAACCTGCTTACTCTACTGGGCGTGGCCGGTTGCAATTTTATTATGGGCATACCCGGTTCGGATGATATAATGCTCAATTATCAGTCTACGTCGTTTCATGATGCATTGTATCTGCGAAAAGTATTGGGGCTAAGGCCAGCACCGGAATTTGAGCAATGGCTGATGAAGCAAGGGATTGTGAACGAAGCTGGCGCACTGATAGCAGGCGAGCATAAGAACCTGTTGGAATTGATTAAAAAAATTAAATAAATACAAATTCAATTGGGCAGTTAAAAAAGTTAATAAATACGAATTTCACGAATTGGCCGAATTTGGGCTAATTTTGAGTTGGCAGACTGTTATTGGATTAAAAATCTTACTCAACTTTTGAGATAAACATATTCGATATGATTAGTGTAAATTTGTTCAATTCGTGAAATTCGTGCTATTCATTTTAAATTGAATTAATGGATAAAGTTTCTCTTACCTCTCTTCGCGAATTTACTGCCGCCCGTATTGCCATTGGCAGGGTGGGCAATAGCATTCCGTTAAACGAATCGCTTAAATTCAAGCTGGCGCATGCCCATGCCCGCGACGCGGTGTACTCAGTGCTTGATGTAGATCGTTTAACAGAGGGGCTTAAAATGTTCAATTTACCCATCTTACATGTGCACAGTAAAGCAAGCAACCGGGCAAAATATTTAAAACGCCCGGATAGGGGCCGGCAATTGAACGATGAATCAATAGAAGCACTCAAAAATTATACAGTTGAATCGGATATTGCTATTATTTTAGCTGATGGCCTGTCGGCGGAAGCGATTAATGAAAATGCTATTGGATTGCTGGAGATTCTAATCCCCATGTTATCGGCAGTAAAATTAAAGATTGCTCCCCTATGCCTGGTGGAGCAGGGCAGGGTAGCCGTTGGTGATGATATAGCTTTTGGCCTTAGCGCTAAATTTTCAATTCTTCTTATTGGCGAACGACCGGGTTTAAGCTCACCGGATAGTATGGGGGCTTATCTTACCTACAACCCCAAACCGGGTTTAACCGATGAATCGCGTAATTGTATCTCCAATATCCGATCTCAGGGTTTAACCCATAAACCTGCGGCGGATAAAATATTCTATTTGGTACAAGAAGCATTCAGAAGAAAACTATCGGGCGTTGGCTTAAAGGATAATGCGGGGTTGTTGGGGCAATAGGTCATTGACTCATTAGGTCATTATTTATTTAGCGTATTGATAATTAGATTATTGCGCTTCGGTAGCTAAACTAATTTTCCTTAAACTCCAAATAATCCAGATTCATGTTTCCATTATCTACAATATGAATGGTAAGGATATGTATTCCTTTTTTGAGTTTTATGGCATCAGATAAAACAGTTTTATTCCAGTGATGCCACTGGCGCCATTTAACCGTATCGCTGTCATTATGCGTTGACGGTATTTTTAAATGGCCCCCCGCGTCTTTACTATCCATGTCAAGCGAAATAGCGCCGTCACCATTGGAAGTATACATTAACTCAACTTTATAAGTTGCTGATTTATTTACTTTTACCGTATAGCTTATCCATTCACCCGGCTTTGTCCATCCAACATATAACTGATCCATTTTGGGCGGTACTTTGCTGTAAGGATTATTATCAATATCGTGCGATTTGGTGTAAGATATATCAACCCCTTCATTCATCCTAAACTCGTTAAGGTAAGTGCCGTTAACCGGATTGAGTTTGCCGCTGCCATTATTGATACTGTCCGAATCATGATAGGCGATGCCTTCGCCACCCTCGTTGTAATATTCGCATTCAATCCTCCCGGGAATTTGCTGGATGGTACTATGCCAGGGACGGCCGGCGTTCATGGTTTTATAAACAGGGGAGCAGGAAACGACCCCCATAATTACTGCAACGATTAAAAAAGTTTTCATTTGGAACCGGTTTTGAGTAATGTTTCGAGTCGGCTATTAAATTCTTTTTGCCATATAGATGCTCCATTATGATTCCAGTGCGAATCGGATTTTAAATAAACACGATTTTTTTCACGGCTAAAAACAGGCAGCAGGTTTATAAAAGGCATTTTTAACGACGGGGAGTTTTGTATCCTTTCTAACAAATGATTATAAGTTAAGCTATGGTAATTTGGCGATAGCATAGATATCGGGTTGGGTACAATTGTTAGGTATACGCGCGCAAACCCATTCTTTTTATAGTTAAAATAAATGCTATTCAATCGGCTCACCAGTGTGTCTTTTTCCTTGTCCGAAATAAACCGGAAGGCGCTCATAATATCAAGCGTGTCAACGGTTGGGGTATAAAATAGTTGATCGCCCTTATCGCTGATTTTTACATTGTCATCAACTGCATTAAATAACTTATAATTCATATCCGCTTTGAGCTCTTTTATCGGACTCAGTATCGAATTATCGGTCAAATTGAATTCCAGGTTCGAGTTGATATTTATATTAAAAATATAATCGAAGATGACCGTCCTGAATTGCTTTATTGATGCCAATATTGCACTTAGTTTATTTCCCGGCGATTTTGCCTGTATTTGCTGAGGGTTAAGTTCTTGAGAAGCAGATTCCGTTTTTTTATCTTTATCAGGAGCGTTTAGTATATTATCCATATAACCCTCGTCTTCAAGCATATAAGCAACGTTTCTTTCAGTAAATTCGAGCATTAAAACATTTATTTTGGCCGAATCCAGGTTTATCTTAAATTTTTCGTGGTGGCTTGATATCAGGTTATCCAGCTTGTCAACGCCATAATAATATTTTTTGGAGGTAAAGGCCGGCCATATATAACTGTCACTTACTGTATACAAGTCAATTTTAGGCGTGCAACTGCATTCAATCATTTTAATTGGCGGCCCGGGGTTATAGCTTTTTCTGAAGTAAGAGAGATACGACATCCCGTATAAATCCCCGTATCTATACCTGTCCGAATTTAAATAAGGATTGTCTTTGGCTTTATATTCCTGTATTTTATTGGTTATGGTTTGATTGCAGCCAGCTACGTATATCAGGCCAACTACCACTAACACTATATAGGCCGATAGTTTACGCATATTAAAATTGAAAATAGATAAACTGTTTGTGATTAAATACACCAAAAAAGTAACTGAGTAACAGCAGCGATACAAATATAAAATAGAACTTGAATGTGTTTTTAGTAGGGATTATCAGAAAGAAATATTCTTTTATCATCATAACAGCAATTACAAAGAAGCAAAAAATCAAAACCGATAAATTGGCCACATCATGATTTAAAGGGCCGGCAATGGAATAGCTGAATATTTTGCCGAGTATTATTCCTGCTGTTTTCAAATCGGGCGATCTGAAAAATATCCACGCAAGGGTTACCAACAAAAAAATACCAACAGTTTTTAAAGCTCTTACGAAAAAAGGAGGCTGATTATTTTTGTGCGATTTGCCGGCTATGCCATTTTTTATATTTTCAAGTATTAAAAGTATTCCATGTAAAGCACCCCATATAATAAACGTAACATTTGCGCCATGCCAAAGCCCGCTTATTAAAAAAACAATTATCAGGTTAAGGTATTTTTTACCGGTTGTAACGTGGCTTCCGCCAAGCGGAATATACAGATAATCGCGAAACCAGGTTGATAGCGATATATGCCACCTGCGCCAAAACTCGCCTATCGACTGCGAAAGATACGGCATATTAAAGTTATCCATCAACTTAAAACCCATTGTTCGAGCCGCTCCGATACCGATATCTGAATAGGCCGAAAAATCGCAATAGATTTGAAAGGAATAGAGAATGGCGACAATTAATACCGTTTTTCCGTTTTGGGCAGAAGGATTGGCGTATGCGCGATCTACAATTTCGGCCAGCCGGTCTGCAATTACCACTTTTTTAAACAAGCCGAAAGCCATTTGCATTAGTCCGCTTTTTAAATTTTCGAAATCATATTTATGGTTTGAATGAAATTGCCAAAGCATATTTTGAGGCCGCTCGATAGGACCGGCCACCAATTGCGGATAAAACATAACATATAAGGCGTATATGCCGAAATGCTTTTCGGCCTTATGATTGCCCCGGTAAACCTCGATGGTATAACTCATTGCCTGGAACGTGTGAAAGGAAAGGCCGATGGGCAATAAAAAAGTTAGGTAAGGAAATGGGCTATGATGGGATGAGTAGCTCAATAAGCCATCGAACGCTGAATTAAGGAAGTTGAAATATTTAAAAAATGCCAGCACACCTATGTTAGCGGTTAAGCTAATAATAAGCAATACTTTACGCAGACGTAAACTGGTGGCTTTTTCGATGTAAATACCTGCGAAATAATCAATAACTATAGTAAACCCCAGTATAACAATATAAATTGGCACAAAGGCCATATAAAAATAACAACTGGCTATCAATAATAAAAACCACCTGTATTTGTTAGGGATATTCCAGTAGAGTACGGTAACGAAGATGAAAAAAAGCAGAAACTGCAAGGAGTTGTAAAGCATTGATTTGTTCCGGAGGTTGTGCTATCAAATTTAATTAAAAAATCGAAACCCCAAAGACGAAGCTTAAATTACCCAAGGCAAATGTCTTAGGGTCTTTATTAACTCCGGGCTTTTTGATTAAAAACAATCACTACTTAGCAATTATCTTAAACTCCGTCCTCCGGTTCTTCCTGCGGCCATCGTCAGTAGTGTTTGGCGCAATAGGCTGCGTTTTGCCGTAGCCTTTATATACCAGCCTCCCCGCATCGATCTGACTGGCGACCAAGGATTGATAAACCGCTTTCGCGCGATTTTCGGATAGGGTTTGATTCAACTGATCGTTACCTACATCATCCGTATGGCCCGAGATCTCAATATGCACCGTTGGGTTCAGTGTTAAAAATTCAACCAGTTTTTGCAGTTCGGAAACCGACTCTTGCTTGATGTCGAATTTATTGGTGTCAAAGAATATGTTGTTGAGTATTACCTTATTACCTATCTCTATCGGTTGTAATAATACATTAATGTTAAACGGATTCCGGGCCTCGTGACCAATCAGCGAGAAGTTATCGGAATAAAACAGGTAGCCGGCCTTTGAAATGTTTAAGCCATAGTTTTTTCCTGTGGTTATTGTAGCCAAAAAGTCTCCGCGTTCAGCATCACTGTAATCCTGGTAAACTGGCTCATTTTTTTGCAGGTCGATGATCTCCACCGCGCTCTCGAGCGGTTGCAAAGTTTTGGCATCGCTTACCTTGCCTTTTACATAAGTTACCGTATGTGGCCGCAAATTAGGCGGTAGGATAAAGGTGTAAATATCAAATCCGCCAAAACCATTCAGATTGTTTGAGGAGAAAAAAGCATACGAGCCATTAGCGGTTAACGATAAGCCATTTTCGTCGCCGTTTGAATTAATGGGATAACCCAGGTTTTCGGGCTTCTGCCATTTACCGTCTTTACCCAGGCGGCTTACAAATAAGTCTTTCCCGCCAAGGCCGGGCCAACCATTAGAAGCAAAATATAAAGTGCTGTCATCCGGGTGTATAAAGGGTGACTGCTCATCAAACGATGTATTGATATTCGGCCCCAGGTTTTCCGGATCGCCCCAGCCCTTATCAGTCAGGTGCGATTTCCAGATATCATACCCGCCATAGCCGCCCTTGCGATTGCTCACAAAATACAGCGTGCGGCCGTCAGCGCTGATAGAGGGCTGAGATTCCCAACCGGGTGTATTTATCGGCGGCGCCAGGTCAAAGGGCTTACCCCAGTCGTCGCCGTTTTTCTTGGCAATATAAATGTCGCAGCGGCCAAGTCCATCGGGACGGTTACATCCTGTAAAAAAAAGATACTTCCCATCCTGTGAAATAGATTGTGCGCCTTCGTTAAATTCAGCGGTATTGATTTGGTCACTCAGATACGTGGCGGTTTGCCAGGCGCCGTCAACCTTAACGCTTTTATAAAAATCTTCGTTATTAGAAATTTTTCGGGTAAAAATCAGGGTGCCTTCATCGGCGGTGGTAACCGGCAGGTATTCGTCGTCGGCGGTATTCACTTCCGGGCCCAGATTAATTGGTGTAAACTTTACCGGATGCTGTATGGCCTGTATACTAAATTTACAATCAGCAATTAGTTTTTGTGCCAAAAAGGTATCCTTACCATCGGCATTGGGTAAGGTTAAAAACTTCTCTAAATGCCGTTGGGCGCTGCCATACTGGGCGTCATCTATTTCCTCGTCGCCCAGTTTTAACCACGCTATTTTGCTAAAATCCGGGTTGAGCTCAAATGCTTTAAGGTACTGTTCTATAGATAGTTTATGTTGGTGCATCAGGCGATAAACATCGGCCAACAGGGCATGCGCTTCCACAAATTTTGCATCTTCGTCAAGGGCCTTTTGCAATTGTACTATAGCATCATCATACATGTGCTCATCCAAACTTTGATTGGCAAATGCGAAATATTTTATCGCTTCCTTATTGGTTGTGCTGTAACGCCTTTCCTGGCCAAATACTAAAACCGGCAATAAAAATAGGAGGAATAAAAGAGCAGGTAGTTTCATCCGTTCTGATACGTGATTATGCAGCGTAAGTTACGGAGATTTGGTCATTAAGTCATTGGGTCATTAAGTCATTTTTAACTTTTACAACATTTTTAACTTTTACAACCTTCCAAGCTTACGGTATATTCAAATACTTATGCGTTTGCAATGATATTTCCCATTGGGGGTTATTCATCACATAGCTTACAATCAGCGGGGTCATTTGTTTTGACTTTGACCATTCGGGCTGTAAATACAATTTGCAATCGGCAGATACGCGTTTGGCGTTTTCCTCTGCAAACGCGAAATCAGATTGGTTAAACACAATTACTTTTAGTTCATTGGCCTTTTCGGCAACGCTCATCATGGGCGCTTTAAACTTTTTGGGTGATAAGCATATCCAATCCCAATAGCCTGAAAGCGGGTATGCTCCGGAGGTTTCGATAAACGTTTGAATACCTCTGTCTTGCAGGCCTTTAGTCAAATAATCTAAATTATAAATTAAGGGCTCTCCACCTGTTACCACTACGGCTTTCGAGGGGTGTTTAGATGCATTTTCAATAATCTGATCGGCAGTGGTCAATGCGTGCAGTTCAGCATCCCAGCTTTCCTTCACATCACACCAATGGCAGCCAACATCACATCCGCCTAAGCGGATAAAGTAAGCAGCTTTGCCGGTATGAAACCCTTCGCCCTGTATCGTATAAAATTCTTCCATCAAAGGAAGCAATGTGCCGTCTTCCGGAATTTGGTGCGCCATGGGTGCAAATTTACCTTTTTTGAGGCGAAACGTGAAAGGTTGAAGGTGGAAAGCATGAAGACAAAAGTCAAAATCTATATGCTCATTGCGAAAATTTACATGTAAACGACTAAAAAATAAGGCTATAACAATTCAAAAAAAACTTTTAGCTTTATACCATCTGCTTTTAGCTATATTTACTGTACTTTAAATTTGGTGTATGAAAAAACTTTACTACCTAATCCTTTTTTTCGTACTTCTCAGCCTTTCATCATGTGTAGACGTGGAGGAGCATTACGATTTTAAACCCGATGGTTCATGCAATGTGGTTTACGCATTCGATATGGGGCGTGCCGTGTCGGTGTTGATGAACCTGATGACTGATTCGGTAAAAGCAACACCTCAATTTGGCATGGTAAAAGATACCACGCTAAATTTCTATACAGCCCTGCCTGATACCACCCAGCAAAAAATGACTTTAGAGGAGGCCAATATGGCCAAAAGCAGCAATCTGTCGATCAAAATGGATCTTAAAAAGAGTATCATGAAAGTGAGCGTCAATCACATCGCCAAAAATGCGGCCGATTTGGATTATTACCTCAAGCATCTTTCAAAAATTTCCATGAGCAGCCGACTAAATGAGGTTACCAAAAATACCAAACAGGGCGGTGGTTTCGATGCTCAGCAATTGGTAGCTGGTGAAGATTATTATTTGTACGAAATTACAGCGCATAAATTTTACCGGGTAATTGATAAAGCTAAATTCAATGCTTTTTTAAAGAAAACTGCGTCAACCTTAGCAATGGCTAAAGCGATGTTAATTGATATGCCTTACAAAGTAGTATTAAATTTTGCCACTCCGGTTAAAAAGGTTAACAATCCTAAAGCCATCGTATCGGCCGATAGGAAACGGGTGACCCTGATAACCGATATGGACGATGTAATTAAAAACCCTTCGATAATGAATTTGAAGATAGATTTCTAATGATTATCACTAATAGATACGAATGGGTTCGAATTTTCATTAATCAAATTTGAATATTTGTATTGATTATAGCCCAATTGTGAAAGAAATCCAACTTGGTAGACTTAAGTGTTTATAAATCCTTTCTATTCGTGAAAATTCGAACTTATTCGTGAGGATTAGTGTTTATTAAATTCGAAACCATCCTATGCGCTGGTATAAAATACCTGAAATCCAAAACTTCGATAAACCATTTATAAAACGCATAAAAGCAGGCAACAAAACCATCTGCCTGGTTAACTACGAAGGCGAGTTGTTTGCCGTATCAGCGCGATGCCCGCATGCCGGCGGCGATCTAAGCATCGGCTGGTGCAATAATGCAAAACTTATTTGCCCCTTTCATCGTTATTCGTATGATTTACGCACCGGCAAAGGAAGCGAAGGGCAGAATGATTATATTAACACCTATCCTGTTGAGATAAGGGACAACACCGTTTACATCGGCATCCAGTCCTTTTGGGAGAAAATAAAAGAAGCATTTAAATAATGAACACAAGAGCGATAGATTATATTACCGAAGATTTTTATGAATCGTTAAGTTTCCAGGATGGTGAAATGCCCGATCTTGAAAATGTGCAATCTTTATTTTTTGGCGAGGGAGTGTTGGTGAACAACAGCTTTGGCCGGCCGATAACTTATACCGCAGAAACATTTGTAAAATCGATAGAAACGCAAGTTGCCGCCGAAGAACTGAAACAGTTTATGCAGCGTGAATTATATGCCAAAACCGATATATTTGGCAAAATAGCGCAGCGTATAAGCGTTTATGAATATAGCATGGCCGATCATCAGGCAGCAAACCCGCCCAAAGGAATAAACTATATTCAATATATTTGGGTAGACGATAGCTGGAAAATCACTTCAATGGCCTGGAGTGATGAGAATGAGAATCATCAAATTCCTGCTGAGTTGATAGGGCTATAAGGGGTGTAGTTGTTGTAAAAGTTAAAAACGTTTAAACCCTTACAACAATTACAACTTTCAATTTTAACTATAAACCTCTTTGTTAGCAGAAGCTAAAGTATTTTTTAACAGGCCAATAATCGTCATCAAGCCAACGCCGCCCGGTACCGGGGTAATCCATGAAGCTTTAGGCGCCACGTTTTCAAAGTCGACATCGCCATACAGCTTAAAGCCCGATTTGGTTAGGGTAGAGGTTTCGCGGTTCATACCCACGTCAACTACTACGGCCCCTTCTTTTACCATATCTGCCGTAATAAAATTCTTTTTGCCGATGGCAACGATTAATATATCTGCATCAAGCGTGAAACTCTTTATGTCGGGCGTGCGGCTATGGCAAATGGTAACAGTACAATTGCCAGGGTAAGTATTACGAGCCATCAGGATGCTCATGGGCGAGCCTACAATATTGCTGCGGCCAACCACAACGCAATGCTTGCCAGATGTTTCAATGTTATATTCTTTCAGCATCAGGGTGATGCCATAAGGCGTAGCCGGTATAAACGACGGCAAGTTACGCTGCATGCGCCCTAAATTGACAGGGTGGAAGCCGTCAACATCCTTGCGATGATCAATTTTCTCAGTCACCTTCTCCGGATCGATATGTTTCGGTAAGGGGAGTTGTACGATGATGCCATCGATATCTGCATCCGCATTAAGCTCGGCTACTTTTTGCAGTAGCTCTGCTTCAGTAACGTCACTTTCGTAACGCACCAATGTCGATTTAAACCCTACTGCCTCACAATTTTTTATCTTGCTGGCTACATAAGTTTCGCTACCACCATCATGACCAACCAATACCGCCACCAAATGTGGCTTACGGCCGGTTTCGGCCAATATTTTGGCGGCTGCTTCGGCAATTTCGCCTTTTAGTTTTTCTGATACGTATTTTCCGTCTAAAAGCTGCATTAGTCTATGTTTTTTATCCACAACTCAGGCAAAGGGCCAAGTTCCAGATTTACGGTTTCTGACTTTTTAACTATTTTAATAACAGGCTCATTACCCAACGATAATTTAGTAGCTTGTTTTGTGTTTATTTTATTAATGATACTTTCTATCGTTTCCTTTTTACTCACCAGCAGGGAGTTGATAATGACATTTGAACCGAAGCTTTGGTCAAACACATTAACATGATATGTTGGCAACCCACCTTCGTAGATGATCCATTCACCATATGTTTGATCACCCAATTCAATAAGCTTTGTAATTCCTTTTATTGAATAAAAACTTGTTTGTCTGTAGTCTTTCATTAAATAAGCCAATCAAAACTCCCCCTTCAGGGGGCCGGGGGGTTAGTCCAGTTTCAACACGGCCATAAATGCGCTCTGCGGTATCTCCACATTCCCTACCTGCCTCATGCGTTTTTTGCCTTTTTTCTGCTTTTCTAACAGTTTGCGCTTACGCGATATATCACCACCATAACATTTAGCGGTAACGTCTTTACGTAAGGCCTTAACCGTTTCGCGGGCTATAATCTTGGCGCCAATGGATGCTTGTATAATAATTTCAAATTGCTGACGTGGTATTAACTCTTTCAGCTTTTCGCAAATCTTTTTACCAAAATCGTAGGAGTTACCTCTGAATATCAATGATGACAAGGCATCCACAGGCTCGGCATTTAAGCGGATGTCCAAACGTACCAAATCCGATTTTCGGTAGCCTATCTGGTGATAGTCGAACGAGGCATAGCCTTTAGATATGGTTTTCAGCTTATCATAAAAGTCAAATACAATTTCGCCCATTGGCATTTCAAATATCAATTCCACCCGGTCGGACGTTAAATACGACTGGTTTTTAATGAAGCCGCGCTTTTGAATACATAAGGACATAATCGGGCCTACATAATCCGATTTTGAAATGATGGTAGCCTTTATATAAGGTTCTTCTACATAATCTATCCGGCTCGGGTCGGGTAGGTCGGAGGGGTTGTTCACCACCATGGAATCACCTTTGGTAGTATATGCGAGGTACGATACGTTGGGCACGGTGGTGATCACCGTCATATTAAACTCGCGCTCCAGGCGCTCCTGGATGATCTCCATGTGCAGCATCCCTAAAAATCCGCAACGGAAACCAAAGCCCAGTGCCGCCGATGATTCCGGTTCAAAAACCAGCGATGCATCGTTTAACTGGAGTTTAGCCATCGATTCGCGAAGTTCTTCGAAATCGTCAGTGTCCACAGGATAGATGCCTGCAAACACCATCGGTTTTACTTCTTCAAAACCCTGTATACCTGCTTCGCAGGGGCGGTCAATGCGGGTGATAGTATCACCTACTTTAACTTCCTTCGCTTCCTTTATGCCTGATATAATATAGCCAACATCGCCGGTTTTAATCACATCGCGCGGCGATTGCTTTAATTTTAATGTACCCACTTCCTCAGCGATGTACTGTTTTTCGGTAGCAAAGAATTTTACCTTATCGCCTTTACGTATCTCGCCGTTTACTACTTTAAAGTAAGCAACAATACCGCGGAAGGAGTTATAAACCGAATCGAAGATCAGCGCCTGTAAGGGAGCTGCTGGGTCGCCAACGGGGGCAGGTACCCGTTCAACTATGGCGCGTAATATATCATGAACGCCCATCCCGGTTTTGCCGGATGCAGCTAAAATTTCTTCGCGTTTACAGCCGATCAATTCAACAATCTGGTCTTTTACTTCCTCGGGCATAGCGCCGGGCAGGTCCATTTTATTAAGGATCGGGATGATCTCCAAATCGTTTTCTAAAGCTAAGTAAAGGTTCGATATCGTTTGCGCTTGTATGCCCTGTGCTGCGTCAACAATCAGTAAAGCGCCTTCGCAGGCAGCGATAGATCGCGAAACCTCATAGGAGAAATCCACGTGTCCGGGCGTATCAATTAAGTTGAGGATATATTTCTGCCCATTCAGTTCGTAGTCCATCTGGATGGCGTGACTTTTTATGGTAATACCGCGTTCGCGTTCCAAATCCATATCATCCAGTAACTGCGCCTGCGACTCGCGCTGGGTAATGGTGTTGGTATATTCCAGTAACCTATCGGCAAGCGTACTCTTGCCGTGGTCAATATGTGCTATAATACAAAAATTACGAATGTGTTCCATTGAAGCGCAAAAGTAAGGATTTTTTTTGGAGGGATTACGGTGATTTTCTATATCATTGCATTGATTGATTTAGGATTTCACTCATCGTTGACAGAATTTATCGATAATGAGCAGACTGTAAAATTTCCACCACGCAGGCCGTGAAATTGAAGCAGAAATGTATGCACAAACCGTACCAAATGGTATTTTGCTTTACGCGGATGTAACCCAACCAAATGCCAAACGGGATTAGCCAAAACAATGACAGCATCGACCTGTGCATTATGGCGAATAAAAAGCCGGAAATTAATATCGCTTGTTTTTCTTCAGTAATATCAAGCAATTTGGTCACTAAAAAACCCCGGAAGCCCAATTCCTCAAATAGCGCCGGCATCACCGCGATAAAAAATATGGCCATTTCTTTACCATAACGATAGCGGGAATAAAAGTAGTAATACGAAAATGTTTTAGAAAAAAGACTTTTATTGAGCCAATCGACCATGAAACCAACGAGAAATGAACAGGCGATTGCTATTGAACAATAAACGAGCAGTCGTTTCCACGAGAAATTGGGCCACAACAAGAGGGAACGGCATCGATGCCAGTTCAATACAAAGAAAGTAACACTTAACGAAGCAAACAAGCCATCGGCCACGATGGACCAGGTTAACGTTTGGAAATAATCAACAAAAGAAAATACGCAACAAATTATACTGCATATTATAAAAAATATAAAAACCTGCCGTACCGACTGCCACTTGCGCTCGGATTGGCCCGGGTCTTCTATATTTTGCCCTTGACCGCAATGCCCGCAGAACTTGCTTCCTGTGGTTAACGGCAAACCACAGCCAATGCAAGTTGAAAGCACTATTTCGTCGGTGTGCAAATCATCCCGCCCGGTTGACATTCAACTCTTTGTTAAGTTTATCAGCCTCGATAGCCGCCTTCACCCCCCTTATGAAAAAGCCTATAATGATAATTTTGAAAACTATCCCGGATACGATAGTTAAAGGCGATAAAACCGCATTTATGATGATTAGCAGTACATATAGCGAAAATCCGGAAATAATTGCCGCTAAAGGCTTGCTTTTGCACCAAAAGCCGAAAGCGGTATAAATGGCTGCAAGTATCACGTTAGTAATGAGTATAGCTATTTTTTCAGACGGGGCGGCCATAGCATAAAATACAAACCCAAAAACAAATGTAAGGCCGCCGATAAAAAACAACGCGTTACTGGCCCGTTTTATCTGTTTTTCGGCTGCTTCCAGATCAATTGTTTTTAAGTCTCTCGCCGAAAGAAAATATCTCTGCTCTTGTTCGGTTCCTTCAAACGGATAGCCGCAAGTGGTGCAGAAAGTCTCGCCCGCGGAAGCTTGAGTTGCACAAGCCGGGCATCCGAAAGTTTGTTGAATAGGATTAATTGTTAATTCTTCCATTTGTAATTGTGTTAGGTTGGTTGATTTTTAAAATATTGAAATTTAGGCATTAAGTTCTTTTTTTACTTTTTCTCCTTCGAAAACTGCCCGCAAACCTACAATTAAGAAGCCTATAACAAATAATTTGTACACGTATGCGTTAAGAAAAGTTGACGGTGATACCACGAGGTTAATAACTTGCCAAAGCAAATACAATGAAAGGCCGCATAATATGGCCGGCAACGGTTTTACTTTGCACCAAAATCCAAGCGCAACAAAAATCAATCCCAGAATAGCGCCGCTTAAGAATAGCGAAACATCACCATTATAGCTACCATAATATCCCCAAAGGTATATACCGAGGGAAAAAAAGAATGTTATTCCGCCTACTACAAAAAGTGTATTAGAAGCTTGTCTTATTTTTTTATCGGCCTCTGCCAGACGCTTTTTTTTGGTGTCGCGTTTTAGCCAAAATACCCGCTGCTGCTGTTCTGTGCCCTTTAGCGGAAAGCCGCAGTGGTTGCAAAATGCCTCGTCGGCATCAACTTCCAGGCGGCATATTGGGCATCCTATATGCGTTGCCACTTTTGCTGCAGTTTCTTCCATTTATAACTAATTGCGGGTTTAAATTTGTTTCGAAATTAACCTTTTAATTTAGTTTTAAAAACCAGATTTAATTTTTTTATCGTTACCGATGTTTTTATGATTTCCCACTCAATAAGGTGAACTGGGTGAGCGACAGCTTTCTGATAAAATCGTTGGTGCAACGGCGTATTTGAAGCGGGAGAGTTTGCGATGATATCTATTATGAACTAACTTATGTAATGGTGAGGGACAATGTTGTAAAAAATGATATTTTTTGTTAAGATATGATGATCTGATCTTTAAAATTGTAGGCTAAAAAACCATATTTTTAACCTTACCTTAACTCAAAAACACAAGCCGTTAAGTTAAAGCAAAAGTGAATGAATATGCCATACCAAAGTGTATTTTCCCGCATCCGTGTAATTCCTAAAAACAGTGCGAAAGGGATCAGCCAAAAGAGCGAAATAACACTCATGTGGATAATGGCGAACAAAAACGCCGAAATGTAAATGGCCTGTTCCTGGTCGGTTACTTTTAATAGTGTTTGCATCAGGTAGCCACGGTAACCCAATTCTTCAAACAAAGCAGGCATTACCGCCGTGAAAGAAATAAGGAATATCACCGCCGCGTAGTTACCGTTCAGGTAGGTATAGTAAACGTCATCTTTATTGTAAATGGCAATATTAAGCCAGGTAACACTATAATGAACCACAATTTGACTGGCAATAGCAATGGCCCCATAAGCCGCCAGCTTTTGCCATGAGAAGTTTCGCCACGTCAGTAGTTTTTTGTTCTCGGTCCAGTTATCCGCAAAAAATATAATGGCCGTTATCGCCATCAAAATATCAAAAAACAGGAACCTTGATAGGTTCTGGAAGAAATCAGCAAATTTTACAAGGCAGCAAGCTACAATATCGATACCGTAAAATAAGGCACCCTGTTGAAGCAACATCCACCTGTTTGCAGCCGGTTCAATAATTTTACCATCCTGCCGGGCTCCGCAGGTATTACAAAACCGGTTGTCTAAAACAATAAGAACCCCGCATTTAATGCAGGGCTTCTTTTCAACATCTTCGTTTTTGTTTTCAATCAAGGCTTATGCAATATTATTTTCTTTTTTGATTTTTTCGATTTCGAGAGCCGATTTAATGCCTTTAATAAGGAAGCCAATAATAATTATCTTTATCCATATATAGCTTATTACACTGGATGGTGCAATTGCAAAGTTTAAAACCTGAACAATTACATATAAACAAGTACCGGATATGATACAGGCGAGAGGTTTCTTTTTACTGTATTCGCCCAATAGCAAAAATAATATAGCCAATATAAAATCAGTAATCGATATTGCTGCAACATCAGGATCGTCCTTTCTAAGAACAAAGAAAACTATGCCGCCAAGGGCGAAAACGCCCGCCAAATAAAATAGTGTATTGCCTGCCTTTCGCACCTGGTTGTTGGATGCAGCCAAATTAATATCGCGGAATGTACTTTTAGTGATAAAGTTTTCCTGCTCAGATGGTGTGCCTTTTAACGGATAACCGCAGTCGGGGCAAAAAACATCTTCGTCGGTAACATTTTTCAAACAGGCGTAGCACTGCGTGATGGTTGGCGCTAAGGGAGGATTTTCCATGATAATTAATTAGGTTTACCAGTGTCCTAATATAATTACTGAATTTGGATTTTGGAAATCAAAACACTTTAATCTACTAATAGTGCGAATCATGGTTCAGTCGATTCGACAAACACCGGAGTCTCGCTAACCTTTATCGTCAACTTACCACTCAAAGTACTTACCATTGTCTTATCCATGGTATCAGCGCCAATTTTTAAATGATAAACGTTGGCTTTGGTAGCCTTACCCAAGTTCAGGGTATAGCTACCTGTTCGCCCGGTTTCATCGGGGATGGTGAGCACATACATAGTTTTATTACCAAGTTGATATTGGTCAACCAGCGGATCTTTACTAACGGTTTTAACATAGTTATAATCGCCCATCAGTTTGGTTGTTTGCAAAATATAATCGGCAGCCGGGCGACGTTTAATCCCTTCGGCCAGGCCTGAGGTGGCATACTGACCGCTGCCCCCGGCATGGTCGTCAAACATCTGGTAAAAAAATAATCTTTTTATGCCGTAGCGGATATAAAAAAGGGAGGTGCGCAATATCCAGTCGGCCTGGTTTTCGAGCACTGTTTTTTTGCCAATAGCCTCTGCCTTTTGATAGCTACCGATATTGATATCGTATCCGGCTTCGGTAATCCACACTTCGGGATGCTGTGGCAAATTGTTGGCCACTTTCATAAAAGCGTTGGCTACTTCGCCGTCGATAGATATTTCGGGCGCTATACCAGTGGTTGCGCGTTTATGTGTACGCACGTCGCCATCATTGGAGTAAAGGTGATAATTAATCACATCAAAACATAAGTTAACACTGCCGTCCTTCCGGTAGCCGCGATTCTTTTTGCACCAGTCGATAATGCGCTGTAAATAATTAGCATCGGCCGAAGCAAGGCCGCCCATTACCACTTGCATGTTAGGGTCGGCAGTTTTTACACCCGCGTCCGGACCCAGTTTCCCCATATTGCCATCGTAAAATGCCGATAGGTTGGCAGCATATTGTTCGGCATCCTGGTGCGTTTCATCGCCACCCCACCAGCGATCGCGTTCGTTGCCGCATTCAATATATTTTACCAGGCTCATTCCAACCCTGGCTTCATTGGGGATGTCGTCCGACCAACGCTTTTTAGTATTCACCTTAATGAGCGATTGATTTATATTTTTGTTGTAGCCATACCTCGCTGCAAACTGAAAAGCCAAATGCGCCTGCTCAATATATGATTCGGGATTATTTAAACTTGCTGCATAAGGCGCGGGGGCATTGTCGTTATCGCGCGAACTGGCAGGGTAGGTGTTAGCAAGCCAGTCGGGAATATTTTTCAGATCGGCCAGCACCAAAATGCCTTCCTGTTTGCAGCGGGCATAAATTACATCGTAGTACCAGCCCCCGTTAAAGGCCGGGTTAAAAGTATATTCCCCTTTAACGTTTTCCACGCGGTTCCAGTTCAAATAGTGACGGAAGGCGCTGAACGTTTTGAACAACTTTAGGTTGTCCTCATAAATATGCTTACGGTCGTTGGGGCTGCCGGGATTTTCTTCAAAATTCCATTCGTAGCCATTAATGCCAAACATGTTTTTTAATGGGGTAGGGCCGTTAAAAGGCGGAAAATTCAGCGGCGGAAGATCAATAGCTTTAATGGGAGTAGTTACCGCGCCCGTATCGGATATATTTTTAAGTGCAATGCTATCGGCGCTGGTTGATTTTGCCCCCGACCTGCATTTGGAACTCAAAGATAGCATTGCAACAACAACAAGAATAGGGTAGTGGCCGGGTTTTATGCGCATAATTTTAAATTGGGGTCAATTTAGTTATTTATACGTTTTAACTGGGTTATTGTTATTTTGATGAAGGGGGAATTTTATATAAAAAACGTCATTTCGAACAAAGTGACAAAACTTTACAAACTTGCTTAAGCATTATACATTGTTGTTATGCAGTACTCCTGTGCATAGTTTAATAGCCATATTTATAAAGATTCTCGCTCGTTCCTCATTCGAAAAGACATTTTTTTGAGAAGAACTTACCCCACCTCAAACTGCAAGCCACTTAAATACCTATACAACCCCTGCTCGTTCCCAATTAATTCCTGGTGACTACCACTTTCAATGATTTGCCCTTTCTCCAATACAATAATCTTATCTGCTTCACGAATGGTGGATAACCGGTGTGCTATAATTATAGACGTACGCCCCTTCATCAATTCTTCCAGTGCTTCCTGCACCAAACGTTCTGATTCAGAATCCAACGATGATGTCGCCTCATCCAATATCAATATGGATGGATTTTTTAACAGCGCCCTTGCAATGGCAATCCGCTGTCTTTGGCCGCCGGATAATTTAACACCGCGCTCGCCGACAATGGTTTCGTAAGCCTCGGGGAAGGAGCTGATAAACTGGTGCGCATTTGCACGTTGTGCGGCTTGTATTATTTCTTCTTTGCTTGCGGTTAGTTTACCGTAGGCTATGTTTTCCAATATGGTGCCACCAAATAGCATTACATCCTGCGGCACAATAGCTACCTGGTTGCGAATATCAGTTAATGAATAATCACTTGCCGGCCGACCGTCGAATAATATTTCGCCGCTCTGTGGGTTGTAAAACTGTAATATCAAAGCCGCAGTTGTAGATTTGCCCGAACCGCTTGGCCCCACAATGGCTACTTTTTGCCCGGCCTCGGCTTCAAACGAAACGTTAGTTAAAACTTCAAGTTCGGGGCGTGAAGGGTACGCGAAGCCCACATTTTCAAATGACAGGTTGCCTTCAATTTTTTGCTTAACTAAGTTGTCTTTCTCGTTGATAGATACCTCTTCGCCTTTTTCGGAGAGTATTTCCAGTACACGTTCGCTGGCGCCCACTGTTTTTTGCACATTGGCAAAAAGATCAGGAAAACTGCCAAGGGCGCTACCCAAGAACATCGCGAACATCGAGAACGTCATAAATGCGCCAAAGGTAATTTCGTGGCGGCTCACCAAAAGGCAGCCATAGCCCACCACTGCCAAAATACCGCCAAACACACAAAGTACAATAAAGGATACAAACATTCCCCTAAATTTTGCTCCTTTAATGGCAATATTAGCTACCTCGCGAATGGTATTGCTATAGCGGGTAGCCTCAAAAGATTCGTTTACAAACGCCTTTACGTTGGCTATGCCTTGCAGGGTTTCTTCTACAATGGTGTTCGATTCGGCCATTTTATCCTGCGCCTGGCGTGAAATCTTCTTGATAAAACGTCCAAAAAATACGGCAAATACAATTAATACCGGCAGAACGATCAGCAAAGCGATAATTAATTTAGGGGAAATGATGGCCATAAACACTATCCCGCCAATCAGCAAAATAGTTTGACGGATCATTTCGGCAATCGTGGTGGTGAGCGTATCCTGCACTTGCGACAAGTCGGCCGATATACGGCTGTTCAATTCACCAACCCGGCGGTTCGCAAAAAAGTCCATAGGCAGTGTGATCAGTTTAAAATAAGTATCGCGCCTGATATCGGCAAGCGAACGTTCGGCCACATTTACAAACCACAATATCCTAAAAAAGGAAATCACCGCTTGCGCTGCCAACAACACAAAAGCTAAAGTTAATATACCCTGAATGCTTCCCGGTAAAAAGTGATTGGTATGTTTACCTTGTGCAGTATCAATTAGCGCGCCGATAAACAATGGAAATACCAGGCCTACCAAACTTGTTAAAAATAAAAAGAATAAAGCCGCAATAAATTTACCCCGATAGGGCCTGAGATAAGCCAGCAGGCGCGAAACATGGGTTAATGTTTCCCTGTTTAATTTTGCCTTGGGTAATTCAACACCGGGTTCGTTGCCGCTGTTTAGTCGTTTTCGTGCCATGTATTTATTGTAATGTTTGATATGAAAGACGACCGATCGCCAAAAACATTTTAAAATTTGTAGAAAATCGATTCGCCGTTTGTTGTTTTGCAATTGTTGGCGTCACCATAGGTGTTCGGAAGATGCTTTTTTAGTGCAGGGGCATGTGCGATTCCCGCCTTGGGGCGGGTGTAGGGTTGCGTTTAGCAAACCCTCGCACCCCTTCCAGGACCTCCCGAGGGAAGGAATTGCACGGACCGCCGCTTCTTGAAAATCTTTCAAATACCTATGGTGACAACAACAAGGGCGGTAAAAGCTATGATAAGGGTCATTTAGACCACCCGTTTCCGGTTCCTGGCAAAAAGCCACCCCATCAATCCCAGCATCACCAAAATCACCACTATAAAAATCCGCTCCATTTTTTCCTGCTTCAATCGCGCTGCGGTAGCATCGGCCCTCAACTGCTCGTTTTGGTTGCGCAACTTATTAATGGTTTGCATAAAACCTATGGCGTTGTCTTCAATTTCCCTGGCATGACTTTGTACCTGTACCTGCTGAAAAATGCGGTATTGCAGTAATATTTTTAGCTGTTTAAAAATATCATTGTCGGATGTAACAATATCCATCAAAATATCATTCGATCTGCGAATATCCTTTTTGGTTTGCAAGCCAAAAATACCAGTATGCTGCGTCAAGCTTTCGTTGTACTGGCCAAACTTTGCTGCACGTTCCGCCAGCATGTTGTTTATTTTTTCACGCTGTTCCTGGTAAGCAGCCGAATCGGTGCCGCTCTGCGCAAACGCACCTGCCGATAAAATTAAAACGAGAATAAAGGGAATAATGCTTTTCATTTTAAACGGGTTTTGTCTTCACCTGGTTTCTGTCTAATCTCTAACTATCAACCTCTAATCTCCTTCCTGCAGCTTCTTCCGGTCCCATAGCCATCGGGATTTCGGACTTTCTCAGGAAAAATCAATCACCACACTATCGCCAATACCTAAGCCCAACAAGCCACTTGCATTACCTTTATTAATGGCAATTTCAAGGTGATCGCTTATACCGAACATGCAAAGTTTTTCGCCTTCTTCTACTTCGTTGTAATGCCAGCTTAGCTTGTTTATAGTTTCATTGCGTTTAAACGATAACGTAAAATCCCGGCCTTGTTGTACCGTAGTGAAAAACTCTTTGGTAACGTTGGTAATCACGTTGTGAAACGAGTCGATATAAATCACCGAGCCTTTGATCATGTTTTTTTCGATGATCGGCTGCAGCGTCATTTTCCGGGCAATATCGGTAACCGGGATGCCAATTGCTTTCAGTTTGCCGCCACCAGCCAAATGGCATGCGGCTTTAACAAATATATCGGCCAACGGAAAATGCAGGAACTTTAAATCCTGCATAATGTTCAATTCAACAATTTCTTCCGGCTCAACATCAAACATCAGCGAAAAAATACCGTTATCGGCGCCAACAAAATAGTGTTTTTCGTACCGTATAGCCAAGTACCGGGTATCCTCGTTAAACACGGTATCAATACCGATCAGGTGTACGGTGTCGTCTGGGAAATAGCAATAACTATTTTTTAGTATAAAGGCAGCCTGCTGTATATTATAGGCCGCAATGCTATTGGTAATGTCAACAATGTTTACTGTGGGCAACAGTTTTAAGATACTTCCTTTAAGGGCAGCCTGGTAAATATCTTTGTCGCCCAAATCAGTAGTTAAAGTTATTATTGCCATTAATTTTTTAAATATTTATCACTAATCTTGTGCAGGTATTATTTAATGCAAATATCCAATTTTTAATTCATAAAAATCTGCAACTAAAAATCAATTTATATTGAACGAACTTAAATTGTCAATTGAACAGATCAACCCCGCAGTATTGTGGGGACCTAATAATGATCATTTCGAGATCATTAAGAAACAATATCCTAAACTTAAAATAGTTGCCCGCGGCAACGAAATTAAGATTTTAGGTGATGATCATGAATTGGGTATTTTTCAGGAGAAATTTGCCAATTTGTTACAACACGTAGAGAAATACGAAAACCTGAATATAACCGACCTTGAGCGAATATTAGGCTCAAAAGTCTCTAATACACCGGCAAGCGACCCGGCCGCTGATAAATTCGCCTCGGGCGAAGTAATTGTTTTCGGCCCTAATGGTGTTATGGTAAAGGCACGTACCGCCAACCAGCGCCGTATGGTTGATTGTATAAACAAAAGCGATATCCTCTTTGCCATTGGCCCTGCTGGTACAGGTAAAACATATACAGCAGTAGCATTAGCTGTTCGTGCGCTTAAAAACAAGGAGATAAAACGGATCATATTGACCCGCCCGGCTGTAGAGGCGGGGGAGAACCTTGGCTTTTTGCCCGGCGACTTAAAGGAAAAGATTGATCCGTACCTGCGTCCGCTATACGATGCGTTGGATGACATGATACCCGCCGAGAAGCTAAAACTTTACCTTGAAAACCGTACCATCGAAATAGCGCCCTTGGCATTTATGCGTGGTCGTACGCTGGATAATTGTTTTGTAATATTGGATGAGGCCCAAAACGCCACCGATATGCAGCTTAAAATGTTTTTGACGCGTATGGGGCCATCGGCTAAGTTTATTGTAACCGGCGATGTAACCCAAATTGACCTGCCGCGCAAGCAGCAATCGGGCCTGCATACCGCTTTAAGGATATTGACAGACATATCAGGAATAGAAATTGTTTATCTTAGCGGCGAAGATGTTGTACGGCATAAATTAGTACGAAAAATATTAGCAGCTTACGGCGATATACAGTAGGGTAGTGGTTAGAGATTGGAGGTTAGAGATTAGTCCGGAAACCGGATGAACATTCTACTTACCTCTAATCTCTGATCTCCAACCTCCAGTCCCTTTAACAAAATGAATTCACTCAAAGAAACCCACTTCCAATTCCCCAATCAAACCGCTTTTTATAAAGGTAAGGTAAGGGACGTTTACACTATTGATAATAAATACCTGGTAATGGTAGTTAGCGACCGCATTTCGGCTTTCGATGTGGTACTGCCAGAAGCTATTCCTTTTAAAGGACAGGTGCTTAACCAAATTGCTGCCAAGTTTTTACAGGCGACGGCCGATATCGTGCCCAACTGGGTAGTTACCGTGCCCGATCCAAGTGTTACCATTGGCCGGATATGCGAGCCATTTAAAGTTGAAATGGTAATACGCGGCTATTTAGCAGGCCATGCAGCCCGCGAATACAGTGCAGGCCGCAGGCAGGTTTGCGGTGTTGCTTTACCCGAAGGGCTTAAAGAAAATGATAAACTCCCTGAGCCTATAATTACACCAACTACTAAAGCGTCAGTTGGCCATGATGAAGATATATCACGCGAGCAAATATTAGCCCGTGGCATCGTATCCGAAGAAGATTATGTGCAACTGGAAAAATATACCCGTGCGTTATTTGAGCGGGGAACCGAAATTGCAGCCAAACAAGGTTTAATTTTGGTGGATACCAAATATGAATTTGGAAAAGCCGATGGGAAAATTTACCTGATTGACGAAATTCACACACCTGACTCTTCCCGTTATTTTTATAGCGATGGTTATGCCGAAAGACAGGAAAAGGGGGAGGCCCAAAAACAACTTTCGAAGGAATTTGTACGCAAATGGCTGATAGAAAACGGGTTTCAGGGTAAAGACGGGCAAGTTGTGCCTGTAATGACGCCGGAGATTGTAAAATCCATTTCGGAACGTTATATTGAGCTCTATGAGCAGATTACAGGCGAGACATTTGTTAAGCCCGATAGCGAAAATGTATTGGTGAGGGTAGAAAACGCTATAAATAATGCACTTAGTACGCTGTAATTTTTTTTTACAGATAAAAAAATTATATCTTTAGCATTTAAATAATACAACCAATGAAATTTACTGTTGATAAGCACGAAAAATATATTCTGTTAAAGCTAAATGAATCAAAGCTAAATTCATTAATAACGCCGCAATTGAAGTCGGAATTGATATTGATCAATACAGAAGGCCAGCGGAATATAATTTTTGATTTGTCTCAGGTAAAATTTGCCGACTCATCGGGTTTAAGCAGTTTGTTGGTTGGTCACCGTTTATGTAAAAACGCTACAGGTGTTTTCATTTTAACTGGTTTAAACGATGCCGTAGCCCGTTTGATAACCATATCACAATTAGACAGCGTACTTTCTATCGTTCCTACTCCTGAAGAAGCCATTGACCTGGTTTTTATGGAAGAAATAGAAAAAGAACTGAAGCGCGAAGCAAAATAAGTATTCCAAATGTTTGCCAGGTATGAAATTCGAGGTAACAATACTTGGAAGCAGCTCCGCTACCCCCATTTATAACAGAAACCCAACATCGCAGGCGCTTAATATAAATGAGCGCCTTTATTTAATTGATTGCGGTGAAGGCACCCAGCAGCAAATGCTGCGTTTTGATGTAAAAGGCAGCCGTATCGATTATATTTTTATCAGTCATCTTCATGGCGATCATTATCTTGGCCTGGTAGGGCTGTTATCATCGCTCCATTTAAATGGCCGCAAAAAGGAATTAGGCCTTTTTTGCCCGGCACCATTAAAGGAAATTATTGATCTTCAGTTAAAATATTCGGATACCGAATTACAATACGAACTGATTTACAAGTTTACCGATGCACAAAAGGCGGAGGTGATTTTAGACAACTCCGATTGTACTGTTGAAAGCATTCCGCTTAAACATGGCATAGCCTGCACCGGCTTTTTGTTTAAAGAAAAGAAACGCCTCCGCAAACTGATTAAAGAAAAGTTAGAAGACCTTAAAATCCCGGTTGAATACTTCTCGGCCCTAAAAAAGGGCGCTGACTATACCGCTCCCGATGGCACGGTATTGAAAAACGAAACCCTCACCATTGATTCCGACCAGCCAAAATCGTACGCCTATTGTTCGGATACGATGTACGACGAAAGCTATCACCAACAAATAGCCGGAGTAACGCTCCTTTACCACGAAGCTACCTTTTTAAACAACATGCTCGAAAGGGCGAACGAAACCAACCACACTACCGCCCTGCAAGCCGGGGAAATAGCGCTGAAAACAGGTGCTCATAAATTACTAATTGGTCACTTTTCGGCCCGCTACAAAACTCTGAACGAGTTACTTGATGAAGCACGTAGTGTTTTCCCGGATACGGAGCTGGCTATTGAGGGGAAGACGTTTTTTATTGGAGAGTTGGGGGAAGGAGTCCATAGTTTCCTGTAGGGACACCTTGTTGGTAGAAAAAACATAAAATTACGCATTACATTCTGTAAGAACGTTTTGTGTATGAATATCATTTTGGCGTTTAATCCCACATCGGTGAAATATACACTTTTAAATATTGGGTGGAATGCCGAACCCAACGCTCCGATGCCTGAATTATTCGTTTCCGGAGATTCTGTTACAATAACGTTTGGGCTTAACTATTTCCTATACCCCGAATTTAAAGAAGATGATAGGGGCAAGCTGACTTTTTACCGTTGTTATAAATATGATTTTAATGGGAGCAATGATGAAGGGTATTATCTCGGTCAGCATCGCTATAATTATAAACAATTACCGTGGGGCGGTTTCTACGAACTGGAGAGCTCTTGGAAAAGCGATTTTCCGGAGAATCCTGTTATCTTATCGAATTTGGCTAATTAAGAAAATTTGAGACATTACCTATTTTTCTTTAGAGATGAATGTTTTGAATGTGTTGCCGAAGGCTTCGAATTGCAGTTTTTTCCGGCTGGCGAATAAAAATGTGCTCGGCAAGTGCGTAAAAACTGCTCATACCCTAAATGCAGGTATTTATTACTTAGGAAACCATACCCCAAGTATTTTGCAATCTGACTTCCTTATATCTATCATTGGAACCCCGCCAAATGCACTATCGGGTTTAGTTCCACTTACATGCCAAACATTATCAGATAAATGTGCTTTAAAAGGCCGCTCATCATAAATGGATTTTCCCAATATAGGCAACCATATTGCCTCGGCAATTTTAATAGCTGTTTGTTCATCAGAAACGTAATCCGGATGTTTTGCAGCCGGGATGGTTTTAGAATTCGTTACAGAAAGCAACCCTACAAAAGCCAGAAACAATAGAATTTTTTTCATAAAACTACCTGTAATAGCAGATATACGCTATATCAGTCTCCCCAATAACATCAAAAACAACATTTGCAGCTACCTCAAAGCTTTCATTTAGCTGATGCGTAACCCAATCCTCACCAACAAATTTTGTCTTCATAATGCCCGAAATAACGACTATAGTTTCAATAGAAGAGGTGGAAAATTGGTAGGCACCTTTTTTCATAACACCTACGGTTGCCCGGCCTTTGTCTGTATCCAGCCACAGGCTTTTAACTTTGCCGTCAAAATAAACATTGTGTACAACTTCTGCATCGGCCGCAGCCGTATCTTTTATTTCGCTCATAATTTCTTTTTGCTAATAATCAGGTTAGTGCTAACTGCCTACTGCTTACTTATTTTTTCCTCCCCCGAATACCGAAATGCTCACATAACGCTTCGGATGCGCTTTTACATCAATCAGCAAACTATCCAGGTGTTTTGATGCGCTGTTCAGGTTATTATACATTTTAGGGTCGTTCAGGAGCAAACCTATAGTTCCGTCTTTCGAGTTTACTTTGCCGACAGCCGCTTGCAGGTCGGTGGTAGCTTTGTTCAGGTTATCGAGGGTTTGCTTCAGATTTGCGCCGGCCAAATCATTACTTACTTTTTTAAAATTGGCGGTAATGCCATTTATATCTACCGAGCTGGTTTTCAAATTGGCCGATAATGCTTCGGCGTTGCTAAGCACGCCATTGATATGTCCGGTTTGCGCGGCTACAAGGCCGTCGAGTTTTTTTGTGATTCCTTCCAATGTTTGAAGCGAATTGGCAATGCTCATAAAGCTCCGGTCAACATTTTTTTGAAAATTTGGGTTCAGTATTTTGTTGATAGATGCTAAGGATGAATCTAACTTGCTGATCAAATTTTCGGCCTTCATTTGTATAGGTTGTAAGCTTTCGGCAAGGCTGCCTTGAATGTCGGCACGCAAGGTGTCTTTATCCGATGCATAAATGTTGCTGTTGCCGTATTCAAACACAATAGCTTTACCGCCCAGTAAATCGGTGCTTACAAGCCGGGCCAGCGTGTTTTCGGGCACGTTATACTTGTGGTCAATTTTAAACTCAACAACTGTATGGCCGTCCTGCTGCAGTTTCATTTTAGATACACGGCCAATCTGAAACCCGTTTACCAGTACCGGTTTGGATACCGTAAGCCCATCTACACTCTTATAAACGGCATAAAATTTATTCGACCCCGAAAAAACATCACTTCCCCGTAAAAAGCTGTAACCCAGTATAAGTATGGTAATTGAAATGGCCGTTAAAGCCCCTATTTTTGTTTCGTTTGATATTTTCATGGTTAGAGATTGGAGATTAGAGGTTGGAGATTTGTGATTGGAGATTAGAGGAGAGTGATTAGAAAAAAATCCATTTTCCCATCCATCGGACTTTATTAACTTTTCCGACTTCCCGGACTAATTTCTAATCTCCAACCTCCAATCTCTGCCGCCTACGGCGATACCGATTCGACTTGTTCTTTATAGCTTTTGAGTGCGCGTATGATGGACGCTACAATTTCTTCCTGTCCTTTTTCTGAATTTAAATAAGCCTCATCATCGGGGTTATTAATGTAACCGGTTTCAACCAATACGGCAGGCATGGCGCTGTGGCACAGTACCAATACGCCTTGTTCACGTATACCTTCACTGGGCCGGCCATCTGTTTCTACAAATTCGTTATTAATTAATTCGGCCAGTTGAATACTGTGTTTGCGGTACTTGCGCTTGTATTCGTTTGTCAGGATCATGGCCGCCGGGTCATTCGGGTCTGGTGCACCCGAAATAGTGTCAATATCATCCTGAATCCTGTTTTCCTTTATCGCATTCTCCTCTTCGTGGGTACGCCAGGTTCCATACACCAGCATCAAAACACCTTTTCCCGAACGGTTAGGGATCTCAACTGTGCGGTATACCGGTTTATGGTGCTTATGCCCAATTACTTCGCGGATACGCCTGGGCGCTAACGAATTACAATGTAATGAGATAAAAAGGTCGCCTTTGTTTTCGTTGGCAATATCTGCACGGCGCTGCCAGGCCACATCTTCTTCGGTTTTACGGGTTAAAACCACGTTTACCCCGGCCATTTCTTTTTCTATTTCTTTTTGCAATTTTAATGCAATGGCAAGCGTTACATCTCTCTCAAAGGAATACGAACCCGGCGCTCCAGGCGAAAAATTGCCCCTGGCACCCGGCGGACGTACACCGTGACCAGCGTCAACAATTATTGTTTTAATTTTATAATTGTTAGCGACAACGGTATCCTTTGATAAACAACGTTTTAATGCATGCGAAAATAGCGGTGATGAAACCAGTAATAACGATAAACCACAAATCAATCTTTTCAATGCCCTATTTTTCATTATTTTTGAACGCTGTTAACTATTTCTGCAAAAATACTATTCATAATCAATTTTGAAATTTATAAAGTTATTTTTCTTTCTTGCGATAATCTTAATGGCACCCTTGATGGCCGCTTCATTCACCGGCGGCAGTCATTATTCAAGGCCATTAGCTGCTGTAATGTTTCAGCAGGATACCACCAAAAAACCAAAACCTACTAAAGGTAAAAAATCTAACGCAACTTTGCCAACAAAAAGTGCGTCGACGGCCCGTGACACTGCAAAAAAAGATTCCGGCGGGCTAAAATCGCAGGTAATATCACATGCCGAAGACTCAACAAAAGTAGACAATGAGCGTCAAATTACTTATTTGTATGGCCGGGCGCGTATTAAGTACGAAGATTTTGAGCTGGATGCCGATTACATCAGAGTAGATCAAAAAAATCACCTTTTATTTGCCAAAGGGAGTATTGACCCTATTACCAAACGCTATGTGGGCCGGCCTATCTCCAAACAGGGGCACGACAAGCCGCTGGAGTCCGACTCGTTATTATTTAATTACAAAACCAAAATAGGCAAGCTTTGGAATCCCGCATCCGAGCAGGATGGTAATTATATTTCGGGGGGGCAAATTAAACGGTTAAACGAAACTGAAGTGGCCTATCACAACGTGCTGTTCAGCACCTGCGATCTGCCTTATCCCGATACTCATTTTGGAATTGTAATTACCAGGGGTATTGCCGAAAAAAACCGCATCATTTCGGGCCCGGCGTACCTTGAAATTGAAGGTATACCTCTCCCTCTTGCTATTCCATTTGGTTTTTTCCCAAAACCGGATACGCGCTCCTCGGGCGTAATTATTCCAACATTCGGCGAAGATCAAAAGCTGGGTTTTTATCTTCGTAATTTTGGTTATTATGTAGGGATAAGCGACTATATGGATCTCACAAATATGGGTTCGGTTTACTCAAAAGGATCATACGCAATAAGTGAGCAGCTGCATTATTTAAAACGGTACAAGTATGGGGGCAACGTATCTTTTGCCTATAACGTTAACTATATTGGTTTAGAAGGCGACCCGCCATCGCGGTCGTTTAACGTTTCATGGACCCATAGCCAGGACCCTAACGCAAATCCCGGTAGTACGCTAAGCGCATCAGTAAACGCCGGTACATCGTCTTTTTATCAAAGTCAATTAGCAACGCAGGGGAGCACCATTAATTTGCAATCGGCCGTATCCGGTACTTTACAATCGTCAATAAACTATAGTAAAACCTGGGCCGGTACGCCGTTCAATTTAAGCACGGGCATTTCGTTAACCCAGGACGTGGTGCGAAAAGCACTCACCCTTCAGTTACCAACGCTTAACTTTTCAATGGCCTCGTTAAGCCCTTTTGACTCAAAAGACAGGGTAGGCGAACAAAAGTGGTATCAAAAAGTTACGGTAAGCTACAATTTACAAGCCTCGAATTCGCTAAATAACGTACAGGAATCTGAGTTATTTAAAGGAAATACTTTTTCAAAAAGCCTGCAAACCAGCATTTCGCATCAAATACCGGTGGGCTTAAGTTTAAACGTCTTTCATTATTTTCAATTCAGCTCCAACGTAAATTATAACGAGCACTGGTATTTGCAAACCATTCGCAAAAATTACGGACGGGGAAGTATTTCGGGCCAGGATACCATTATTACCGATACACTAAGCGGCTTTAAACGCGCCGGCAGTTATACGTTAAGTACCAGCTTATCTACCAAGGTTTACAGTACTATTTTGTTTAAAAAGGGCAATTTAATGGCAATAAGGCACGTAATGACCCCGCAATTGAGCTTTAGTTATAATCCTGATTTTACCGACCCAAGTTTTGGTTATTATAAAACTATTATCAGTAACGCCACCGTGCCTTATCCTTATGCATCGCAAAAATATTCCATTTTTCCGGATGGTTTCCCCAGCATGGGCAAGCAGGCGGGGATAGGCCTTAATCTGGATAATACGATTGAGATAAAGATGAAGCCAAAGGCCACCGATACTTCAGGGAAAGCGCGTAAAATACCTATCCTGCAAGGTCTTTCATTTTCTACATTTTACAACTTTGCCCAGGATTCGCTGCGGCTATCACTCATTCAGTTCTCGGCGCATTCCGCTATTTTTGATCAAAAGGTAAATCTTACCTTTAACGGCGCGTTTGACCCCTACGTAACCCAGGTATTAGACTCTATCTCTAACGGACAAATACAACGCTTTACGCGAAGGATAAACAAATATACCTTGCAAAACGGAAAGTTTCCGACACTTACTAACTTCACCTTCTCTATGAGCGGGGCATTAAATCCTGCTACCTTTCATCCAAGGGCACAACAGCAAGCAGGCAATACCCTCGCAACAATTAACCCGCAACAAGCACAACGGCTGGCTGTAATAAACAGTGATCCAAGTGCTTATGTTGATTTTAATGTACCATGGAACCTTTCGTTTAATTATAGTTTTAGTTATGGTAACAATATTACAAGCACCAGTATAGCCCATACAGTGATGCTAAGCGGCGATTTAAACTTAACACCGAACTGGAAAATACAATATAGTACAAACTATGATATAAGGGCGGGAAAACTGGCTGTAACCCAATTTTCCATTTACCGCAACCTCCATTGCTGGGATCTGAATGTATCGTGGGTGCCGTTTGGGATTTATAAATCCTATAACGTTACTTTAAAGGTAAATGCCGCTGTTTTACAGGATTTAAAATTGAGCAAAAGGAGCGATTATTCGCCCAGCCAACAATCTTTTCAATAAAATATGTTAGCAGAAATCATTACCATCGGCGACGAAATACTAATAGGCCAAATTGTGGATACTAATTCGGCCTGGATAGCCGCACAATTGAATCAAATTGGCATCAGGGTAAAGCAGATATCATCTGTTTCAGACGACCGTGAACATATTTTAACTGCGCTGGCCGAAGCGAAAGGCAGGGCCGATATTATTTTGATTACAGGGGGCCTTGGGCCAACAAAAGATGATATCACCAAAAAAACCATCGCTGATTATTTTGGCGTTAAAATGTTGGAAAACAAAGATGCGCTGGAAAACGTAACCCGTATTTTTGCCCGTTATAACCGTCCGTTGCTGGAAGTAAACAGGTTACAGGCCCAGGTGCCCGAAAATTGCGAGATCATCCTCAATAAAAACGGAACAGCGCCCGGCATGTGGTTTAATGCAGATGGCAAAATATACATTTCGATGCCTGGTGTACCGCACGAAATGATGTATATGATGGAAGATGGTGTGCTGCCTAAACTTAAATCGTCGTTAAAACTGCCCGTTATTATTCACAAAACCATATTAACAGTGGGGGAGGGTGAATCGTTTTTGGCCGAACGAATTGCTGATATTGAAGATTCGTTGCCGCCTGATATCAAATTGGCCTATTTGCCCAAACTGGGTCAGGTTAGGCTAAGATTAAGCGGCTATGGCGACGATGAAGTTTTATTGAAGGAAAAAATAGCCGGATTTGCCGCCAGAATAGTAGAGCGGGTTGGCGATGTAGTGGCTGCTGAAGAAGACATACCGGTTGAAAAGGTGATATTAAATTTGATGACCGAAAGAGGTGTCACCTTATCAGTTGCCGAAAGCTGTACCGGTGGTTATATCTCCCATTTATTTACCCAGCATCCGGGTTCATCAAAAGTGTTTTTTGGAGGAACGGTTTCTTACTCAAACTCGCTGAAAGAAAGTATTTTGGGTGTGAGCGAACAAACCATCGGGCAGTTTGGTGCAGTAAGCGGCGAAACCGTTGAAGAGATGGTGAAAGGCGCTTTACTGAACTTTAAATCGGATTATGCCATAGCTGTAACCGGTATTGCCGGCCCCGATGGAGGTACGCCGGAAAAACCTGTAGGCACTGTTTGGATTGCGGTGGCAAATGTTAATAAAACCTCTGTAAAGAAATTAACATTTGGGAATAAACGCCAGCAAAACATTGAAAGAAGCGCAATTTCGGCTTTAAATATGTTGATTACTTTACTCCGCGAAAGTGGAAAATAAGAATAAAAACCGCTAATTTTGGCCATTACGATAATTATTGTCTATGGCTAAATATAAACTGTTACTGCCTAAAATGGGGGAAAGCGTTGCAGAGGCAACTATAATCAGATGGACCAAAAATCCGGGCGATTATATTGAAGCTGACGAAACAGTAATGGAGATTGCCACCGATAAGGTTGACTCTGATGTCCCCTCGCCCGTAGCTGGGCGGTTACTTGAACGCTTTTATAAAGATAACGATGTGGTGCAGGTTGGTGCAGTTATTGCGATAATTGAAACCGCTGAACCCGAAGAAATAAAGGAACAACCCGCAGCCCCGGTCTATCATCCGGTTGCCGAAGAACATCCGGTGGCTGAACACCTGCCGCCGCCTGTGCCGCAGGCAACGCCGGTGGTTGAGTATTTGCCGCCGCCTGTTCCGCATGCAGAACCTGTTATACCAGTACCGCCGGAACAGCCGGCCGTTGATCAATTTCGTCAGTCATTAAACGAAACACGAATTGTGCCGCCGGTACCTGCGCCCGAGGAGCCAAAAGCGCCTCTATTTACCGAACAACGCAACTATTTTAGCGAACAGGTGCCTTATACCGAGCAGTTAGCGCAAAAGCCTGCCGTTAAAACGGAAGATGCCAATAAAAATTCTTTAAGGTTTTATTCACCTTTGGTTAAAAACATAGCAGCACAGGAGGGTATCAGCAATGCCGAACTTGACCAGATTCCGGGCACGGGGGCTGATGACCGTTTAACCAAAGACGACCTGCTCAATTATATTCAAAACAGGTATAAATCGGCTGCGGCGCAGCAAAATAGCGCGCCACCAGTTCAGGAAGAGCCCAAAGGAGTTATTGAGGCTGCAACGCCTGTGCAGCAACCGGTGGTTGTAACGCCACCAACAGTTGCCGAGATGCCAAAACAGGAACAGGTAATAGCACAAGCGCCGGTATATGAGCCTGTTATAGCAGCTTCGGCACCCGTTCCGCCCGTTGAAACGCCGAAACCAGAACCGGTGGTTGAAGCACCGGCTCCACCGCCTGTTGCGGAAGCGCCAAAACCACAACCTATTGCACCTGCGCCACAGCCCGAGCCGATAAAACCGGCCCCGGCGGAAAGTAAGCCGGCAGCGGCAAGTTCTATAAATGGCGGCGACGAGATTATTGAGATGGACAGGATGCGCCGCTTAATTGCCGATCACATGGTGATGAGCAAGCAAACGTCGCCACACGTAACGTCGTTTGTAGAAGCAGATGTAACCAACCTGGTGTTATGGCGCGAAAAAATAAAAAACAGCTTCGAAAAACGCGAAGGCGAGAAAATAACCTTTACGCCAATTTTTATTGAAGCGGTAGTTAGGGCGATAAAAGATTTACCGATGATAAATGTGCAGGTAAACGGTACACAGATCATCAAAAAGAAGGATATTAATATCAGTATGGCAACCGCCCTGCCAAACGGAAATTTGATAGTACCGGTAATTAAAAAAGCCGATTTGCTAAACCTGGTTGGCCTTACCAAAGCGGTAAATGATTTGGCTAACCGTGCCCGCACAGGTAAGCTTAAACCAGATGATACGCAAGGTGGTACGTTTACCATTACTAATGTAGGCTCCTTTGGCAACGTAATGGGAACGCCCATTATTAACCAGCCGCAGGTGGCCATATTAGCGGTTGGCGCTATACGCAAAAAACCTGCAGTAATTGAGACATTGGAAGGTGATATGATAGGTATCCGCCACATGATGTTCCTTTCATTATCTTACGATCATCGCGTGGTTGACGGTATGCTCGGCGGATCGTTTGTAAAACGCGTAGCCGAATACCTGGAAAATTGGGATCCGGGTAGAGAGATTTAACCCCCGAGGGCCCCTTGAAAGAGGTGTGAAAATATATTTCTGCCTTCATTTGCTCACACCCCGGATGGCATTATAAAGCAGTGAGAAATATTAAAAAACGCCATGCATATTGAACTATGCATGGCGTTTGACATGTTTGTAAAGTTTTCTCACTGCATTCGAAATGATATAGCGACAGGTTACATTTGACCAGATGACGTCTTTAAATCACTTTCGAACCTCCTCGTCAGCATTTCATAAATAATTTTGAGCCATATCACAAATGATGGCAATGCAATCAGTGCATAAGGGATAACATACTTCACCCTTAAATACCGCGGGAAAATATCCGATGGAGCGTTTGTTAAAATTAAAGCAAAGCCAATTAAAAATACCTCAAAATTGGTTATTGGCCTGTCCAAATTTACAAACCATATCCCAACGCCAATTATAGCAATAATATAAGTCGGCGGTTCAGATCCTGTGCTGAAAATTACGGTAAAAATTAAGGTCGAGGCCACCAGTAACAGTTGATATTGAACATTTTTCCAATATTTTATCCGCGTAAGCGATAAACCCAACAAAAGCAGGGCAGGTATAAGCACCAATAAGTTTGATAAATTGGAAATTTTGAAAATCTTACTGATCATCCCCATAACACATACATAAGCCCGCGATGACTGTACATTTGCCGCATTTTTTGCAACTAAATCCGGATACCAATCGTGATACGTTTTTAAAATATATGCAGGAGAAGAGCATAGCATCGGCAAAACAAATAGTATTACCGACCAGAATACCAGGCTTAACGTCAGCTTTAGCTTTTTTTCGGAAAAGAAAAAGAAAGCCAGCCCCACAACACCGTAAAGTTTAATATAGGTACCTAAAACAATCATTAGCGCGGCCCAAAAATCGCGCTGGTTGCGGATGAATATAAAACTGAACAATACCAACGCCGTTATGAGCGGGTTTACCTGCACGTTACCAGACGACCCCATGATACTTAACGCATTGATAAGCAGTACAATAAGATATTGATTTTCTTTTAGCGGCAGTTTCCGTACGGCCAGGTATAGTATCCACGAATTAAACATCACCCAAAGTATAACGCCGATGCTATCGGGCAGTAACGAAAACGGAGCAATAATCAAGGCAAATACGGGACCGTAATGATTGAGGTCGAAATAATATTCGGGCTGTGGCCCAAACAGACTGTGTTGCTGTAACAGATTTATAAAAGTATGTTTATAAATAATGTAGTTGTTATAATTAGTGTTTTTGGCACCGGTGTAGGACAATACACCCTTTAAAATAGGAAATAAGCTCAGTCCAAACCAGATAATAAGCACCAATGGTTTATTGGTTAAAAGATTTTTAAGTTTCTGCAAAACAGTTGTTGTTTGGTAAAGGTAAATCTAAAGAAAAACTGCTAAAATTTCATCAAATTTGCAACGATGATCAACAAGGAACAGATAGCCGCAGACTACCGGCTGATACAGGATGAAATAACCGCAGCACTCGAACTAACCGACGGCAAGGCTAAGTTTAAAGAAGAACTGTGGGAACGTGAAGGCGGCGGCGGTGGCCGTACCCGTATCATGCAAAATGGAACCATTTTCGAAAGGGGAGGGGTTAACTTTTCGGCCGTTCAGGGCAATTTACCCGAATCGGTAAAAAAAGCTTTTAAAGCCGAGCAGGATGAGTTTTTTGCAACGGGGGTTTCTATCGTGATCCATCCAAATCACCCGATGGTACCCATCATCCACATGAATATCCGTTATTTTGAAATGCCGTCAACATTGGGCACCGATCACGAACCCGTAAGGTGGTTTGGCGGCGGTATTGATTTAACGCCGCATTATATTTTGGAGGACGACGCCCGCTTTTTCCATGCACAGCTAAAATCAGTATGCGATGAGTTTAATGCCGATTTTTATAAAAGATTTAAGCCATGGGCCGATGATTATTTCTTTATCAAACACCGAAACGAAACCCGCGGCATCGGCGGCATTTTTTACGACAGGCTAACTGCCAATAATGAACTGAGTTGGGAAACTATTTTTGAATTTTCGAAGGCCCTTGGTCGCTCATTTATCCCCACATATACCGAGTTAGTTAACCGTAACCGCGATAAAACATTTACCGAAGAACAGCAATTATGGCAATACCAGCGCCGCAGCCGGTATGCCGAATTTAACCTGGTTTATGATGCAGGCACTAAATTCGGATTAGAAACCAATGGTCGAATTGAATCAATATTAATGAGTTTGCCGCCAACTGCCAAATGGGTTTATGATTTTCATGCTAAGCCAGGAAGTGAGGAAGAGAAGACGTTGTCGTTATTGAAAAAGGGGATTGACTGGGTTTGATGAAAAAAGATATTTACGTTAAACGCATGATGGCTAAAGGTTATACTCCGTATCGCCCAGTCACCATGTGTTCCTATGGAACACTGGATTGCAATTTTCCGGGCTACCAACAAAACGTGCCTATGGCACGAAAAAAAGGCATGTCCCATCGGGACATTTTGTTGGTAGAATAACATCGCGTCGAATTATGTTCCGTAGGAACATTTTGTGACTGGACTACGATTTGAATTATGCCAAGCCATAATTGTTTAGCATAAACGCTATATTTGAACATGCGATTAAAAGCTATTTATAAATATACAGCATTAGGTATTTTATCCATCGCTGCAACCGCCTTTCGGCCCGTCCGCAGTTTAACCGGCACATGGCAATTTGTTGGCGGCATCTATAATGGTAAGCAGGAAGGACCTCCCGCCCGATACGTCTTACAAAGAAAATACGGTCCGCTCAATTACGAAGCGTTCGTCCTGGAAAAAGGGTATAAACCAACCAGGTATGAAACCGGTAATTATATACTAAAAGCTGACACCTGCACCGATACAGAAACATGGTGCGGGCAGCCATCAAAAATTACCAACATCCCTATACATTATTTGTATACTTTAAGAAATGACACGCTTACTTTAAAGGGGACCTTACCCACAGGAATGAGAGTGGAAGAGTATTGGAAAAAAGTGGTAAAATAGTCCGGAAAGTCAGTAAAGTTGTAAAAGTGAAAAAAGTAAAAAGCATGGTTTCACAACTAAGCTTCCTATCTTTTCGGACTTTACTGACTTGCGAACTTTTCGGACTTCTTCCCCCCACATTTGTTACTTAAAAACGCATAAAAAATCCATTAATTTTCTTAACTTCGCAGGTCGTGTAAATACGCGGATCAGCATTTGTTAATGACCGAAATTAAAGGTATAAAAGTTCCTGATAACGATGAAATAGCCGAAATATTGGCCAATTATCGCTGGATTAAAGTCCCGAAAGGGAAAATGAGCAGCAAAGCATCAATGGAGCAGCAATTAGCTGATTTAGAACAACATCACATAGAAGAAACAACTTTCTTGATTAATAAAGTCAGAGAGTTTGCCGGTATAATTGGCAAGCTTACTGAAGTAATTGAGTATAACTAAAATAAACAATGGCCGAGGAGACAGGAAACGGAAACTTACCACCAGAAGACAGAATAATTTCGATAAATATTGATGAAGAAATGCGGTCGGCCTACATTGACTATTCAATGTCGGTTATCGTATCCAGGGCATTACCTGATGTGCGCGATGGTTTAAAGCCGGTGCACAGACGCGTGCTTTATGGCATGTTGGATTTAGGTTTAAGCAACAACAAACCTTATAAAAAATCGGCCCGTATAGTAGGAGAGGTGCTGGGTAAGTATCACCCGCATGGCGATACTTCGGTATACGATGCCATGGTGCGTATGGCCCAGGATTGGAGCCTTCGTTATCCGTTTGTTGAAGGACAGGGTAACTACGGATCAATTGATGGCGATCAGCCTGCTGCAATGAGGTACACTGAGGCAAGGCTCGAAAAAATTGCCGAAGAAATGTTAGTGGATATCAACAAAGATACCATTGATTTTCAACTCAACTTCGACGACTCGCTGCAGGAGCCAACAGTTCTGCCTGCAAAGTTCCCCAATTTATTAGTGAATGGCGCATCAGGCATTGCTGTGGGTATGGCCACTAACATGGCTCCCCACAATCTTACCGAAGTAATTAATGCTACACTGGCGCTTATTGATAACCGTAATATTGAAATATCCGAGTTGATGACCCATATTAAGGGGCCCGATTTCCCTACGGGTGCTATTATATACGGTTATGAAGGTGCCCGCCAGGCATTTGAAACGGGTCGTGGCAGGATAGTTATCCGCTCAAGGGCCGAAATTGAAACGTATAATAACGATAGGGAACGGATCATTGTAACGGAAATACCTTACCAGGTAAACAAGGCGCTGATGATTGAGCGTACTGCCGAATTGGTGAACGAGAAAAAGCTGGAAGGAATTTCGGCTATTCGCGATGAATCCAACAGGCTGGGTATCCGCGTGGTTTACGAAATAAAACGCGACGCCAATGCAGCTATCGTACTAAATAACCTATACAAATATACGGCGCTGCAAACTTCGTTCAGCGTGAATAATATTGCGCTGGTACATGGCCGGCCAATGTTGCTAAACCTAAAAGACCTGATACACCACTTTGTGGAACACAGGCATGAGGTAGTTATCCGCCGTACAAAATTTGAATTGGCCGAAGCGCTTAAACGCGCCCATATATTAGAAGGCTTGCTGATTGCGTTAGATCATTTGGACGAAGTAATCCGCTTGATTCGTGCATCAAGCACACCTGATGAAGCCCGTGAAGGTTTAATGACGCAGTTTGCCCTCAGCGATATACAAGCCCGTGCTATTTTGGATATGACCTTAAGGCGGTTAACCGGACTTGAGCGTGATAAAATTAAAGATGAGTACGAAGCCTTAATGAAGCTGATCAATCACTTAAATGCGATACTTGCTGATGAAGGCATGCGTATGCAGATAATTAAGGACGAGCTTAACGAGATGAAAGACCGGTTTGGTGATGAACGTAAAACCGAAATGGTACATTCATCTGCCGAAATGCAGACCGAAGATTTTATTGAGGATGAGGATGTGGTAATTACCATATCGCGCGAGGGCTATATTAAACGTACCCCATTAACCGAATACCGCCGGCAGGGCAGGGGCGGCAAGGGCTCTATAGGTAGCAATAGCCGCGATTCGGATTTTATTGAGCACTTGCTGATTGCATCGAACCATAATTATATGCTGTTCTTTACCGAAGCAGGGCAATGCTTCTGGTTGCGGGTATTTGAAATTCCGGAAGGAACGCGTACATCTAAGGGCCGGGCTATCCAAAATATCATCAATATCCCTAAAGAAGAAAACATCAAAGCTTACATCAAGCTGATTAACCTGAAGGATAAAGAGTACCTGGAGAATAACTTTATTATTATGTGTACCAAAAAAGGTACCATTAAAAAGACCTCGCTCGAAGCTTATTCACGTCCGCGTGCAAATGGTATCAATGCCATTAATATTAATGACGGCGATTCGTTACTGGAAGCAACATTAACCACCGGTAACAGCGAAATTGTTATGGCGCTTAAATCTGGCCGTGCTATACGCTTTAACGAATCAACCGTAAGGCCAATGGGCCGTACCGCAACAGGTGTTCGTGGTATCTCGTTGGAAAATGAGACGGATGAAGTAGTGGGCATGATCAGTATTAATGATCCTGAAACAACCGTTTTAGTAGTATCAGAAAAAGGTTACGGAAAACGTACTGATATTGACGATTACCGTGTTACCAACCGTGGCGGCAAAGGTGTAAAAACTTTAAATGTTACCGATAAAACCGGCAAATTGGTGGCCATAAAAGGTGTTACCGACAAGGAGGACCTGATGATTATCAATAAATCGGGTGTTATTATACGTATTGCTATCAGTGAATTAAGAACCATGGGCCGTGCAACGCAAGGTGTAAGGTTAATTACATTGAAAGGTAATGACGAAATAGCATCGGTAGCTAAAATTGAACACGACGAAGACGAAGAAAAGGAAATTGATGGTAATGCTGAAACCCCCGGTACAGAACCAGCAGCGGGAGAGCCAGAAGATACAAACGAATAAATAAAGTATGCAAGGTCGTAAAATAACCTCATCGTTCTTAATCCTGTTGTTCACCAGTTCTGCGGCTTTCTGTCAAACAGAAGTGCTTAAAAGCGTGGTGAACAACCTGGCTTTTTATAAAAAAAAGCAGGATATTAAATACCTGAGCAATGCCAAAAAATCAGTCGACAGCTTAATTAAAGCTTCGCCTGATACAAATGACGTTGAACGAAATGTATACCGTGCTATTGTAAATTCGAGCATTCTGTATATCGATTCGTTAAATAAGCTTAAAATGCCTCCTTCTTTTTTGGGGCAAACAACCGACCTTACCGACCGGCTTTTAAGCAGCCGGAAGATTTACCGGTTTGAGCCCGAGATGAACTATGTAAAGGAATGTTTGGCAAACGTTTACGTACGTAAAGCATTTGTTTACGTAAATAATTCTGATTTTGTAAATGCACTTCAATTATTTCGTGCCGCACAAAGGTATGCGCCGCAGTTTAAGCAGGTAAATGCTTATATTGCTTATTCGAATAACAAACTGGGCAATTTGCACGAAGCGGCTAAATACTATGCCGGCTTAATTGACGACAGCGCCAAAACAGACTATGTTGAAGCAGCGTCAACCATTTATAAATCGGTGGGAGACACAGTTTCTGCACTGGAGGTGGTTAAAAAAGGGCGAAAGTTACTGCCTAATGACCGCACATTATTGCTCGACGAAGCCAATATCTATAACAATAAAAAGGATTACAACGCTTTAGCCCCTTTATTGCCGCAGCTACTTGATATTAACCAAAATAACGCCGATATTGCATTCGTAGCCGCTAATTGTTACGACCATTTAAACCAATACGATAAGGCCGAATCGCTTTATTTAAGGGCAATTGAGTTAAACAGTTCCGCATTCGACCCCATATTTAACCTTGGATTACTGTATTTTAAGCAAAGCGAGATAAAGCAGGAGAGGAGCAAAGAACAAAATTTGGCAAGAGCTGTGCAATGGCTCGAAAAAGCAAATGAAATTTCGCCAAACGATGTTAACTGCCTGCAGGTATTGCAACTGGCCTATACCGGCACAGGAAATGAAGATCAAATAAAAAGGATAGAAAACAAACTAAAACAGTTAACCAATTAATAATAAATTCATGAAAATTAAACTTTTGATGGTAGGCCTGTTGGGCTTAGTTACAGCAACAACGTTTGCACAAAAAAGGGAGTTAGAGAGCGCAGAAAGTAATTATAAAGATTACCAGGTATCAAGCCAGTCGAAACTTTTGGCAAAAAAGTCGCAACAAAGCATGACTGATGCTAAAGCATCGATAGATAAAGCTTCGGTTAACCCCAAAACTGCAAATGAGCCTAAAACGTTTGCTTTAAAAGCAGCCATTTATGCATCTTTAGCTGTTGATGATTCGGTGCAAACTACCTCGGCTGTTTCATTCAGTACTGCATCAGATGCCCTGAAACAAGCAAAAACACTCGATACGAAAAATGAGAATAAAGATTTGATTGAGCATGCTACCATTCAATTGGCACAATACAATTTAAATAAAGGGGTTGCTGAATTTCAAAATAAGAAATTTGAAGACGCCTACAAATCGTTTGATGCCGCCCGTCAGCTTGTACCAACTGATACAACTTCTATATTAAATTCGGGTATCGCTGCCATCAATATGAAGAATTACACCGCAGCAATAGGGGCATATAACAACCTCTTAACGACTAACTATTCGCAAAAAAATAAGATCTATAACGATCTTCCCGGTTTATACCTGGCCAATAAAGATACCACAGGCGCCCTTAAATCAATTAGCGATGCACTGGTAAAATATCCAACCAATGGCGATTTGCGTCGTCAGGAAATTATTATTGCTTTGCAAAGTGGTAAATTAAATGATGTAATTGGCAAAATTGAAGCAGCCATAAAAAATGATCCGACTAATAAGAACCTGTACTATTACGAAGGTTTAACTTATTCGCAATTAGGTGATGCTGCGGATGAAAAATATAACAAAGCAAAAGACGAAGCAAGTAAAGCTGCCTTACATAAACCGGCTTTAGATTATTATGCAAAAGGAGCAGAGTTATATAAAAAAGCACTCGCCGTTGACCCTGATTATTTTGATGCCAATTTAAATTTAGGTTACGTGCTGATGAAACCGGCAATTGACGAATATAATGCTGCTAACCAATTGCCAGCGAGCCGACAAAAAGACTATGAAGCCGGCATAGCACGCGCGAATGCTCAATTTGATATTGCAAAGCCATATCTGCAACGAGCTGTTGATTTAAACCCTAAATCGGCGGATGCCCTGAGCAATTTAAGAAACTATTACAGAGGAAGAACAGATCAGGCACATGCTGCGGAATACAAAGCAAAAGCTGATGACTTGAAAAAGCAAATAGATGCTTTACATTAATTAATAATTATACCAATAAAGAGGGGGAATATTTATTTCCCCTCTTTATTTAAAACAATACTTAACATAATGTTAATTATGAGATAAATTTAAATAAGTAAATTTATCGAAAGTCAGCTTAATTACATCTTTTTTGATTTCGGTGACATTCCACTTAAAATGTATGTAATTTGTTTTTGTGCAATAAGTATTAAATTAAAAATTCAATCATCACTATGGATCTTAAAATAAAAAACAAAATTGCTTTAATTACCGGCTCAACGGCCGGCATTGGTTATGCCATAGCAAAAGCACTGGCAAATGAAGGCGCCGAAGTAATTATAAACGGCCGCTCGGCTGAACGTGTTACCCAGGCAGTTGAAGCTTTAAAAAACGACACCGGCAACGAGCGTATTAAAGGAATCGTGTCGGACTTTTCGGATAAATTACAGATAAACAGCTTGATAGCTCAATTACCGGAAGTAGATATATTGATAAATAACGTAGGGATTTTTGAACCAAAAAACTTTGTTGATATCCCGGACGAAGATTGGATTAAATTTTATGAAGTAAATGTATTAAGCGGTATTCGGCTTGCGCGGGCGTATTTTAATAAAATGATTGAAAAGAATTGGGGCCGCATTATTTTTATTTCCAGCGAATCGGCCATTCAGATTCCCGAAGAAATGATTCATTACGGAATGACAAAAACCGCTCAAATTGCCGTAGCGCGCGGTTTGGCAGAATTGACCAAAGGTACCAATGTAACTGTAAACACAGTATTACCTGGCCCAACATTCTCTGAGGGCGCCGGTACTTTCATAAAAGATATGGCAGTAAAAAACGGCAAAACAGTTGAAGAAATAGAAAAAGAATTTTTTGAAACAACACGCCCCACATCCATATTACAGCGTTTTATTGAACCTAATGAAATTGCCAGCATGGTTGCCTACATAGCCAGCGACCTTTCAATAGCTACCAACGGTGCAGCAATACGAGCCGACGGTGGCGTTGTTAAGAGTGCATTTTAGACCGGCTGAGGTTGCAGGAGCTGTAAATTTTGTAATAACGCAAAAATAGCGACGACAACATTTACAACTCTTGCAACAATAATTAACATTTGCCATTTACCAACATTACCGATTTTTATCCAAAAAATACAGATATTTAGCCTGACAGGGCAGTGCTTCTCCCCTATTTGGTCATTAGGTCATTGCGTGGGTAAGTCATTGGCTGTTTGGCTAATTTAGGGTAATAATAATAACCAGCAACCTAATGCCTAAATAACCCAATGAGTAAAACAATAATGAACGATGATGTATTCCTTAAAAAAGGTTTCCTAATATCGACAGACAAAAGTTTGATAGACTTCAATGCTGTTTACCGGTATCTGGACGAGGAATCCTATTGGGCCGGTGGTATCCCGGTTGGAACCTTGCAGCGAGCCATTGAGAATTCAATTTGCTTTGGTATTTACCAGGGGGCCGCACAGGCAGGTTTTGCCAGGGTGGTTACCGATAAGGCTACATTTGCTTACATTTGCGACGTGTTTGTACTGCCCGAATACAGACGGCAGGGATTGTCGAAATGGCTGATGCAAACCATAGTGGAGCATCCGGAATTGCAGGGGCTTCGGCGATGGTCGTTGGCAACGGCCGACGCGCAGGGCTTGTACAGTCAGTTTGGGTTTGAGCAAATAAGCAAGCCTGAGCGATGGATGGAAAAGTTTAAGCCCTATCAATAATTTAAAAAACGGGAAATTGCTATGAATTTGAGAAAGCTGATTTTTGAAGGCGAAGGGGTAAAAGTAGATTTCAAGAAAAAAATAACCAGCTGCGAGAAGATAGCTAAAACCATGGTTTCGTTTGCCAACAATAAGGGCGGCCGCCTGCTTATTGGTGTTGGCGACGACGGCACTATCCTCGGTGTAAAGTCAGAAGATGAGGAACGGTATATGATCACCAAAGCTGCAACGCTTTACGCCCGACCGCAACTCGATCCTAAATTTGAGGAAATTTATGTTGACGATAAACTGGTATTGGTGGTTGAAATTGACGAAAGCCCCGACAAACCTCATTATTCCCTGGCCGAAGACGGCAAATGGTGGGTATATGTGCGTGTACAGGATAAAAGCGTATTGGCCAGCAAGGTTGTAGTTGATGTACTTAAAAGATCTGCATCTAAGGAAGGCGTATTGATCGCTTATTCGTCAAAAGAAAAAGCCCTGCTCGAACACCTGGAGAAAGCAGCCCGCATAACCGTTAAAGAATGCTGCGACCTGTTGAAAATCGGCCGAAATCGTGCACAGAAACTACTGGTTGACCTGATACTTTCCGGGATTATCAGGATACATACCACCGAAAAAGAAGAATTTTATACAGCTGTATAGAAAATGGAGATTAGAGGTTGGAGTTTAGAGGTTATAAAAAACCATTAACTGTCCAACCATTAATCACTAATCACTAAACGCTAACCTCCAACCTCTCCCAAAAGCATGTTCCATAAATACAAAGCTCATTACCGCGACAATTTACACCTGGCAATCCCGGTTGTTATATCGCAATTGGGGCATACGCTGGTACAAACGTCTGATACCATTATCGTAGGACATTTTGCCGGTACAATTTCGTTGGCGGCGGTTTCGCTGGCAAACAGCATTTTTGTAATTATGCTGGTAATTGGTATTGGTATATCTTATGGCATTACGCCGCTTATTGCCCAGCACAACGGCCGCAGTAATTATGCCGAATGCGGACAGTTACTGTCCAATAGCTTGCTCATTAATATACTTACAGGTATCGTTCTTTTTGCAGTTACTTTTTTTGGTTCGCAACTATTATTGGGCCATCTCGATCAAACCCCCGAAGTGGTAAGGCAGGCTCGTCCATTTTTAAACTTGCTGGGTTTATCACTCATCCCTATGCTGGTATTTAATACCTTTAAACAATTTGCCGAAGGGCTGGGATTTACCCGGCAGGCTATGCTTATTTCCATTTGGGGCAATGTTTTAAATATTTGCCTCGGGATAATTTTTGTTAAAGGCCTGTTTGGAGTTAGCCCAATGGGCGTAAAAGGCGTCGGGTACAGCACACTCATTGATCGTTGCGTAATGGCCACTGTTATGGGGATATATGTTTTTAAATCGGCCAACTTTAAAAAATATCTTACTCATTTTGTGATAACAAATATCAGCCGGGCAAGATGTTTGCAGCTGTTAAAAATCGGCGCGCCGGTTGCCATGCAATATGCCTTCGAAATTAGCGCATTTAGCGCCGCTGCTGTAATAATCGGCACTATCGGTTATCATGAGCAGGCAGCACACCAGGTGGCTATAGGCCTGGCATCCATCACTTATATGATGGCCAGCGGATTATCAGCTGCCGCCGCCATCAAATCGGGCAACTATTTTGGCGGTAACGATCACCACTCCCTGCGGCAGTCCGCAATATCAAGTTACCATATTGTGTTGGTGTTTATGAGTATTACCGCATTGATATTTGCCATTGGTAATAACCTTTTGCCTTGGATTTATACTACAGATAAAATAGTAATAAGCATTGCAGCACAGCTACTTATCATCGCAGCGTTGTTTCAATTATTTGATGGCACACAGGTAGTAGGTCTCGGTATTTTACGCGGTATGGGCGATGTAAATATTCCAACGGTTATTACTTTTCTGGCTTATTGGGTGGTTGGCTTGCCGGTTGGATATCTGTTAGGCTTTCCGTTGCATTTAGGTGTAAAAGGCGTTTGGTATGGATTAGTGTTGGGGCTGATGGTGTCGTCAATCCTACTGTTCTTACGTTTCCAGTTTATCAGTCGAAAATATAAAAATTTAAATCAACCCGCCTAATTATGTCGTTTACCAGTTTGGTGGGAGACGCGAGTATCGCGTCTCTACATTAAAAGCCATATTAAAAATACAACTCATTAGCCACCCTGTAAGTATTACAATGTGCCTCCACGATATCTTTAATATCCGGCGAGTAACCACCGCCCATACTTACCTGTAACGGGATTTTATTGCTAATACATTGCTCCAATACAAACCGGTCGCGTTCCTTACAGGCTGCTTTGCTTAGCGAGAGTTTTCCTAATTTATCGGTTGCCAGCACATCAACACCAGCCAGGTAAAATATAAAGTCAGGCTTTTGTTGCGCTATTAATTGGGGTAAGGTGGATTTTAACAAATCAAGATATTCTTCATCACCAGTTCCATCAGCCAAAGCGATATCCAGATCCGATTGTTCTTTCCGGAAAGGGAAATTATTTGCACAATGCATCGAAAAGGTAAAAACGCTCGGATTATGCTCAAATATTTCCGCTGTTCCGTTGCCCTGATGCACATCCAAATCAATAATCAATATGGATGCAGCTAAGTTATGATGCAATAAATAATTAGCAGCTATAGCCTGATCATTTAACAGGCAAAAACCTTCGCCCCAATTGCTGCCGGCATGGTGCGTGCCTCCGGCAACGTTAAATGCTATGCCATAATCAAATGCAAACCGGCAACCGTCGATGGTGCCCTGAGCAATCCGGAGTTCGCGTTCTACCAACCTGGCCGATAAGGGGAACCCGGTGCGGCGTTGTTCTTTTGGCGGCAGGGTTAAATCGCGCAATTGTTCCCAGTAATCTTTATTGTGGGTCCATAAAATCACCTCTTCATGGGGTATAGCAGGCGAAAATAGGTTTTCATTAGATATCAATCCTTCGTGTAAGAGCTGTGCAGGTATTAATTCATACTTCAGCATCGGGAAACGGTGCCCGGCTACTAATGGATGAATATATATGGGGTCGAAGGCGATTTTAAGCACTGTGTTTTAGAGATTAGAGTTTGGAGTTTCGAGATTGGTGTATTGTCGGAGAAGCTTTTGCCTAACCTCTTGTCTCTGACCTCCAATCTCTCGCCGCCGCCGCTAACACCCGCCCTGCCTCGAAAACCTGTGTAAAGCTATTATAAAGCGGTACAGGGCTTAGCCTGATAACGTTTGGTTCACGCCAGTCGCCAATTACACCGTTGGCGGTTAAAAAATTGAATATCGCTTTCGCATTTCGTTTGCAAACGATGGATAACTGGCAGCCGCGTTCCTCTTTATTTTGCGGGGTGATAATTTTAAACAATTCTTCATCTTCCTCGTGGTTTATGCCATTTATCAAAAACTCAAGGTAGCCTGTAAGCGACTCGCTTTTGCCTCTCAGGGTAGCAAAACCGGCTTGCTCAAAAATATCCAGCGATGCTTTATGCAGGGCAAGCAGCATTACCGGTATTGTACTCAACTGCCAGCCGGCCGCGCCTATTTCCGGATCAAACTGCGGCGCCATTAAAAAGCGGTTGTCCAAACGGTTACCCCACCAACCTTCGAAACGTTGCAACGCTTTGTTGCCGAAATGCATTTCGTGAACAAAGATACCGCTGATACCACCAGGACCGGAATTCATGTATTTGTAGGAGCACCAGGTGGCAAAATCGATATCCCAATCGTGTAATTTCAACATGACGTTTCCAGCGGCGTGTGCCAGGTCGAATCCCACATAGGCTCCGGCTGCGTGTCCGGCTTTGCTAATGGCCGGCAAATCGTAAAACTGACCGGTGTAATAATTTATTCCACCAAAAAGCACCAGCGCCAGTTCATCGGCATGTGTGTTTATCTGTTGTACTATATCTTCTGTTCTTAACGTGGATTCGCCCTCGCGTGGAAATACTTCGATAATAGCCTCCTTGGGGTCAAATCCATGAAACCGCGCCTGACTGGCAAAAGCATACTGATCCGACGGAAAAGCACCGCCTTCCACCAGTATTTTAAATCGTTTATTAGTTGGTATATAGAAACTTACCATTAGTAAATGAAGATTTACTGTAAGTGAATTCATCACCGAAACTTCCTCCTTTTTGGCGCCCACTATGCCCGCCAATGTGCCGGTAAGCTGCTGATGGTAATTTAACCAGGGATCATCGCCCTCAAAAAATCCCTCAATGGCCAGGTTTTGCCAATTGGAAAATTGTGCATTAACATATTGCCGGGCGGTTATCGGCTGCAAGCCTAATGAATTACCACAGAGGTAAATGGCATCCTTTCCATTATGTTTCGGAACCAAAAACTGCTGCTGAAACTCCTTTAGGGGGTCCTGTTCATCAAGGGATTGAGCAAATTGTAAGGTATTTTGATACTCCATGGTCGAAAATCATTCGGTAGAGGCGCGATGCATCGCGTCACTACCGGTGTGTAAAAATAATTATTTATTCGGTTTGCTGACGTACGGATTCCCCTTTACGTAAAACCGGTAAGGCAGCAAAGCATCGTCACCCGCGTAATCAACACCCACTCTGGGCACCGCGGCAACGGCCTCATCGGCAAAATTCAATCCCTGGTCTTCGATCCAAATAGTGTCGCTTTGCAGACTAACAGCATTAATGATACGTGATATACCTAATGCCTTCGCAACCGAACCCGGCCCCGAAGTAATGTTAGGTTTTAGTTTCTCCATTTTGCGGCGTTGCAGCATTGTTTCCAGGCCCTCAGTGGGTTCTATCGCCCTAATCAGGATGGCATGGGGCTGTCCTTCGGCCGAGGTTACGATATTAAACATTTCGTGAATGCCATAACATAAATACACATAAGTAATGCCACCCTGCAAAAACATGGTTTGTGTGCGCGGAGTTTTACGGTTGCCGAAGGCGTGCGAAGCCCGGTCGACGATTCCTTTATATGCTTCTGTTTCAGTTATATAACCGCCGGTAATTACACCATCTACACAGGTAAATAAGTACTTTCCCAGTAAATCGCGGCTTATTGCAACCACATCGTCGCTATGGTAGTAGGTATCGGGTAATTTCATGAAGGTAAGAAATGTATATAAATAGTTTGCTAATTGAGAAAGAATACAAATTGGCACTAATTGCCCGAATTTCACGAATTAAATAAGTTTTTCCTAATTCGTGAAATTCGGGCATTCGTGATAATTTGTGTTTTTTTAGCTTATAAAATACTTAACGAATTATATTTTTAAACTGCCTTTAAAATCTTTTCCAGGTATTCGTTAATCTCATCGGCCTTGTCATATATCATTATATGGCTGCCTCCTTTTACGATGGTAGCATTTTTAATGAGTTTGGCCGGAAATACCAGGTCCTTTTCGCCCGTAATGTGATACAGATTGGGCGGGATAATCTTGTTGTTCCAATGAACCGCAGCGCCCATGGCCCATCGTGAAAACGACCAGGAGCTTTTCCTAAGCATATCTTCAAAAAGCCATTTGCCATAAGTATCCATCTTACCAAAAAATACCCTGACAAAAAAACCAAGTATTGTAAAAGATTTAGATGGAAGAATTTTATATAGCGGCACCCGTCTTAGGAAAGCTATAAAACCCGGCATTTCGTCAACAGTTTTGGGGCACGAGGTAAGGACAACCTTATGCAAATCAACTAATTTCGCAATTTCAACGGCCAGCATACCACCCAATGAATTTCCGATAACTACCGATCTGTTATTTATATCGTATTGATCAATAAGCTTTTGTGCGTACGTTGATAAAGTATCCGTTTTATTGGGTTCAATAAAATCAACACCAATTAACTCGTAACCACTGATATGGATATTGTGATAAACTCTGCTATCAGCCCCCAGGCCCGGAATCAAAAATACTTTAGCCATCTAAATTAAACCGCTAATATCCGGTGTAAACATTGGTTAAGTTCAGCTGCCTTTTCAAAAATCATGGTATGCTCTCCTCCTTTTATAATTTCGGCATTTTTTATGTTTTTGGATGGGAATACCAAATCCTTATCCCCGGTGATATGATATAGATTAGGTGGAATAACTGTATTATCCCAATACAGGGCCGCTCCCATGGCCCAGCGTGAAAACGTGGGTGAAGATTTGATCAGCATATCTTTAAATAACCACATTCCGTTGCGGCCCATTTGTCCAAATACAAACCTGATTAAAAAGCCAAGCGAAGAAAAAGATTTGGCAGGCACAATTTTGTACAGGGGAAGCCATCTGAAGATTTTTAAAAATCCCGGCATTTCATCAACTGTTTTAGGGCAGGAGATTAAGATTACTTTTTCGGGATGAACTAACTTAGCCACTTCAACAGCCACCATCCCGCCCAGTGAAGTCCCAATCACTACCGAATCACTTTCGATATGATAATGACTCACCATCTTTTGTGCATAGGTGGATAAAGTATCTTTCTTATCAGGCTCAATCCAATCGGCATAAATAGCATCATGTCCGCTTAGGTCAATACGCTGATAAAGCCGGCCATCGGCGCCCAGACCGGGTAGCAGGAATATCTTGCTCATTAAAAGTTCAGTAGTTTTACAATTTGCTCCAGGTATTGGGCATCAGTTTCATCAAACTGATCAAACGCCTCGCTATCCACATCAAGCACAGCTACAACTGCACCATTGCTAAATATGGGTATAACAATTTCCGATTTAGAAAGCGAACTACAGGCAATATGTCCCGGAAAAGCATCCACATCAGGCACGATCAATGTTTTCGCTTGTTGCCACGCTGAGCCGCAAACACCTTTACCCAAAGCTATGCGGGTGCAGGCTACGGGCCCCTGAAAGGGACCTAAAACCAATTCATCGCCCTTAACCAGGTAAAACCCCACCCAAAACCATTTAAATTGCTCCCTGAGCGCCGCAGCTATGTTAGCCAGATTCGCCACAAGGTCAGGTTCTCCGTACAGCAGGGCTTCTATTTGGGGGATGAGTGATAAATATTGGTCGGTTTTATCGGTTGATGTGGTGATGTTTAAATCTTCGGCCATGTTCAAATATATTTTATATTTGGCGGTAAAAATACCGATATGTCTGCTATACTTAAGCAACGAAATTATTTTGTGACCAAAAGATTTGAAATTACCCCTACTTCTTTGAAATTAGGATTTAAAAGCCAGTTTGGTTATGCCGAACATGAATATGCCTTTGAGCAAATCTTTCCAAAATATTACCGCCAAAAGAAACATAATTTGTTTACATTAATACCTGCTTTATTGTGTTTTATGGCTACGATTATTACTATCCTATCCCATTTTATTGAAAAAGACGGCAGTTCTGTCGATGATATTTTGGTATACGGTATTTTGTGGATTATTCTTACGATAATTTCTGCGTTTAATTATGAAGATACACTCACGCTAAGTTTAAACCATGGCATGACGCTCGCGTTTTATACCAATTCACCAAATCCTAAAGAGGTAGAGAGTTTTATTGCATTGCTTTTTTCGGATCAAAAAAAATATTTGTTGAACAGGTATGCAAAAAGCGATCCGTATTTATCTGTTGAACAGTTATCAACAAACTTGAAATGGCTGTGGGATAGAAATATTATTAATGATGCCGAGTTAGAGGATCTCCGCAAGAAAATTTTGCCGGCGCCAAGCAGCGCCTCCTCTATTGGTTTTAATTTTAATCCTAACTTGAATTAACGAACTAACTTACCTGGCATTTGTGCTCACTCCAATTATAACCCCAAAATTGCCATCGGTTTGAAACCATTGCTTTTCGGGCAAGAAAGCGCGCGACACAAATCCATCGAGGTACAGCGCATTTTTACAACCCAGCTTTTTAAAATAATCAGCGAAATCGTAAAAATTAACCGCCGTTTTCGATATCACAAATACAACCCGGTTATCCGGCAAAACCCCTACTCCATTCCGGATGTTGAGATTAGGTGAGCCCGGTTTAAGTGCAGGATGAATTTCTCCATCGATCACCAGCATCGGACCAGATTGGGTAGCATACTTTACATGGCCATCGTTATGGAAGCTCACCGTATTACAAATAAACGGAATGTCGCCGGTGGTGATATAGAAAACACCATTTGGTTTCAAATAGAAATTACCGGCTCCACTTGAAGTGTCGAGACCGGCTTTGGTAATTTGGTTTTCAATAAACAGTCCTTGCGGCGATTGATCAGCTTTGTACATCCCGCCGTTCATAGCAAACAACAAATGTCTTTTATGCTTTTCGAGCCACTGCTTCAAATTAAGGATGCTCTTAAAATTGACGCCAGCATCATCTTTCCAGTACAGTTTAAGGTCCTGGCGTTTTAGATCTACGGGATAGCTCACAAAATTTGTATCGTTTGGCTGGCTTTTTTGCGCAAAAAGAAGCGATGGGGTGCTTACAAGAAACAATGTGGTTGCCCAAAGAAAAATGCCGGCTCGTTTTATGGTTTGCATGGGATATTGGCCTAACCGGCAAATTAATCATTTTGCACCCGATTCATTCAATATTGTAAAGACTTGTCAACTTTTTGAAAGTTGACAAATCTAAAATCTCAAAACAACTTAAAACGCTGTCAGTGCCACGGTAGGTTTACCTGTGGGATCAAATGCCCCCATACCATACCCCTGCCAGTTATTATAGGCCTCTGGCTCCCAGTAAAACACACCTAAGCCGTTACCACCTGATACCGATTTCACTTTGGTGATTAAATCGCTTAAAAACGATTTACAAGTAGTGGCTGCCGATTCGCTCATCCCCGCTTCGGATATAATTACCTGCTTGCCATAACGCGATACCATATCATTCATATTAGTTAAACACTGGCTATTTAATGTAGACCAGTTGCTGGTTGTTGGATATAACGACATGCCAATTACATCCCAACTGGCGCCATTGGCTTTCAAACCATCAAACAGCCATCTGAATGTAGTATTATCATACCCATTGGCCATGTGTACCACAACTTTTGCCGATGGAAAAATGGCCTTGGTAGCGTTGTAGCCGCAGTTTACCAGCCAGGCAAAATTTTTCATATTTACCGATGCACGACCATCCTGCCATAACATGCCATCACTGGTTTCGTTGCCTACCTGCACCCAAACCGGCGTTATTCCGTTTGATTTTAAGGTATTCAGAGTGTTATAAGTATAGTTGTAAGTAGTAGTCATCAAGTCGGCAAAGCTTAAACTTGCCCAGGCAGCCGGTTTGGTTTGATGTCCGGGATCGGCCCAGGTATCGCTGTAATGGAAATCAATCATGATGCTCATGCCTGCGTTTTTAGCGCGTATGGCCTTTGCAACAAGGTCGCTGGTATTACACCAGCCGCCGGATGGGTTAACCCATGCCCGCAGGCGGATAGAATTAATGCCAAGGCCTTTTAAAATGGTAAACAGATCTTGCTGGGTACCGCTGCTGTTGTAAAACTTAAGACCCGAAGCCTCCATTTGCGTAACCCAGCTCATGTCCGATCCGTTGGCGAAGCTAACGGCATCTGTTACCAGGTGTGGGGTACTTGTAGTGGTTTGGGTTGTTGCAGCGACACGGGCTGCATCCTTTTTGCAGCTGAGGCTAAAAAACAGCAGTGCTGCGGTGGCGGTAATGGTAATCTTTCTCATAAAATTTGGTTTTTAATGGTTTATATATGGTTTAGAAATTTTATTTATGTCAGATATACATTTATTAAACGGTCCAAAAAAAATGCCCGCCGAAGCAAGCATTTTTGTAAATTATTAATTTCCGAAAGCGTCTAACGCTGCTGTTGGCCTGCCGTTAGTACCAAATGCACCTAAACCATATCCTTGCCAGTTGTAGGCTTCAGGCTCCCAATAAAATACGCCCAAACCGTTACCGGCAGCTACAGAATTTGTTTTGGTGATGATGTCGCCTAAAAAGTCTCTTGCTGTTTCGGCAGCGGTTACATCCATACCCACCTCTACTATCATACAGGGTGTTGAATAGCGCGATACCATATCGTTAATATTAGCCAAACATTGCGTATCGTAGGATGCCCAGTTGCTGGTTGAAGGATAAAGCGACATCCCGATAATATCCCAAGTTGCACCATTATTTTTTAATCCATCAAACATATAACGGAATAGGTTATTGTCATATCCGTTCGAAATATGAACTATTACCTTGGTGGTACTGCTTACCGATTTTACCGCATCATATCCGGCTTTTACCAGGGCAGCAAAGTTGGCCATGTGAGTTGAGGCCCGGCCATCTTCCCACAACATGCCATCATTGGTTTCATTGCCAACCTGCACCCAATCGGGCGTTACTCCGGCAGTTTTAAGGGTAGTCATCACGTTGGCGGTATAATCGTGCAGGGCACTGGTTAAGGTGGGGAAGTCTAAAGCAGTCCATGCCGCCGGTTTGGTTTGTTTGCCCGGATCGGCCCAGCTATCGCTGTAGTGAAAATCAATTAGTATTTTCATTCCGGCATTTTTGGCGCGGGTAGCCTTTGCAACCAAATCGGTTGTATTGCACCAGCCGTCTGATGGGCTCACCCAGGCGCGCAATCTGATAGAGTTAAAACCGATGCTCTTAAGTAAAGCAAAAAGATCCTGCTGATTACCGCTTTTATCATAAAACTTATAGCTGGATGCCTCCATTTGCGTTACCCAGCTTACATCGGCCCCTTTGGCAAACGTTGCCGACACAACCGGCGGCGTATATGGCGTTTGCACCGGCGGAGGTATAACATCTCCACCCTTTTTGGAGCAAGCAGAAATAAAAAACAATGATATGACGGAACAAAGCAGCAGCGCACTTTTCATGAAAACAGAAATTTTAATTTATAAATTGGTAACAGCCTGAGCGTGTTTACAAATATATATTTACAATTGGGAAAATAAAATGTTTATTTGACATTTTTTAATTTTGCGGTTTGTTAACGGCAGTAGCTACGAGGGGGCGTCTCTCCCACCCGATGGATGTCATTTCGACTGAGGCACGAAGGAGAAACTATCTCTTGAGCGAAACGAAAAATCTTATACGCCATGCGCAGCAAACTAAACATAAACGCCATGCATAGCGATCTATGCATGGCGTTTATGTATGTTAGATAGGATTGCTCCTTCGTGCCTCAGTCGAAATGACACCGCGTGGAGACGGGGCGCCGCTCCCCTCCCCTCCCCTATAGCCGGTCGTGTATCCACTATAACCTGCCTGTCCTTGACGGCACAGTACCAGATGTCAAATTAAAATGCTGCACCTGGTCGCCTATCATTATCGTAAACTCGCCGGCTTCGGTTACCGTTTTACTTACGTCGTTCACAAAAGCTAAATCTTTAGAGGTTATTTTAAACGTCACTGTTTTGGTTTCGCCGGCTTGCAGCTCAATTTTATCGTATGCTCTTAGCCTTTTAGTGTCGGGCGCTATACTCGCATATTCCTGCCTGGAATACAATAAAACTGATTCCTTACCAGTACGATCGCCGGTATTTTTTACATCAACAGTTACTGTAAGCGTTTCGTTCTCGTTTAGTGTTGGTTTGCTGATATGCAGGTTACTATAGCTAAAGGTGGTATAGCTTAACCCGTAGCCAAACTCGAAAAGCGGGTTGTAGCCATGTTTGTCGTCGGAGTTACCGTTTTCCAGATTTTTGCGGTAGTAATTTACCAGTGCATTAGGGAACCTTGGATAAGTGTAAGGCAATTTGCCCGATGGGTTGGCATCGCCAAACAAGATATTGGCCAGCGCATCGCCGCCTTCGTTACCCGCAAGGTAGGTTAGTACCGTTGCGTTAGCCAGGCTTTCGGCCTGCGTAACAATCCTCGGACGACCTTCGGCTAATACCAAAATAACAGGTTTGCCGGTTTTGGCCAAGGCCATAGCCAGTTCAGTTTGTGCCCATGGCAGGTTCAAATCGTCAATGTTACCTACGTTTTCGGTATATGATAATTCGCCCAGGCAAAGCACGATTACATCGGCATTTTTTGCAGCTTTTACGGCAGCATCAACATTTTGCAGGCTATCAAAAGAAGCGCCGGGTTCGTAACTCACATTATCCTTACCTATTTTTTGCTGCAGGGCTTTCAGGATCGTGTTTTTGCCGGTCGCAAATTGATCGGCTAAATCTCCCTGCCAGTTGTAGCTCCAGCCGCCATCTAACGAACGCATGGTGTTGGCTGTCGGGCCTGTCACAAAAACCTTTGTACCCTTTTTAAGCGGTAATACGTTACCGTTATTTTTTAATAAAGTAATAGCTTCAGTAGCTGCTTGCAAACTCACCTGGCGGAACTCTTCGGAACCAAATTTGGGATAGTCATTTGGATTGCCAACAGGGCGCTCAAACAGGCCCAACTGATATTTCACTTTCAATATACGATGAACGGCCTCATTAATACGGGCCATAGAAACTTTGCCTTCGTGCACCAATTCAACTAAATAAGTATAAAAGCTGTATTCGTAAGGCACCATGCTCATATCCACACCGGCATTTACCGCAATCATAACAGCATCTTTTTGGGTAGCTGCAATGTGATGACGATCGTGCAGGTATTCAATATCGCGCCAATCTGATACCGCAATTCCATCAAAATGCAGTTCGCCGCGTAATACATCGGTTAACATGTATTTACTTGCATGGATAGGTACACCGTTAATTTCGCCCGAGTTAATCATCAATGTCCTCGCTCCTGCTTTAACTGCTTCGGCAAAGGGCGGTAAAAAATATTCGCGCATGTAGCGATCCGGTATCCAGGCTGGAGTACGGTCCTTTCCGTCGAGCGGGAAGCCGTAGCCTAAATAGTGTTTCATACAAGCGGCAACATGGTATTTATCGCCTACGTCATTACCCTGGTAACCGGTAATAATGGCTTTTCCCATTGTTTTTATTAGATAAGGATCTTCCCCAAAAGTTTCATAAATACGCGGCCACAGCGGCGATTTGCCCAAATCAAGCACCGGCGAATAATTCCATGGAATATAGCTGGCGCGGGTTTCATAAGCAGTAATCTCCCCCGCCCTGTGCGCAATGTCCTTGTTAAAAGTAGCTGCCATGCCAATTTCCTGTGGGAACAGTGTGCTGCCATTGGTATAAGTAACACCGTGAATAGCATCGATACCATAAATAACAGGTATTTTTAAACGATCCTGAGCAGCTTCAGCCTGGATGTCCGAAATCACTTTAAACCAATGGTCGCGATCGTATGAATGACCGCTTACGTTAAGTATGGAGCCTACATGATATTTTAAGATGGCTTCTTTTATTTTATCTGCATCGATATTGTGTACGCCGTTGGCGGTGGTTGACACAACGTCAGACGTGACCTCGGTCATTTGACCTACTTTTTCTTCGAGCGTCATTTTCGCGATAAGTGCATCAACTTTTTTGTCGATTTCACTTACCGGCTGCTTGGTTTGCGCCGCCAGGAACAGCACATTTAAAAGCATCACATTAATAATGATAACAATCCTTCTCATGTTTAAATTGGTTTATTTTATAAATTGACAGATTTATTTAATTTTTTCGACGGGCTTAATTTTATCTTGCAAAGCCTCTATAGCATTGGCCAGGTAAGCCAGCGGTGCATTCCAGTTTATGGCTATTTCATTGGCAGCGTAGGCACGCTCATCGTCAATATACGCCTCATCCGGGAATTTCGACGGCACTTTAATACCATCCTGCATGCCGGGATTAGGCCCGCCTACCAATAAGCCCGGCACCGGATCAACAATGCCATCAGATGCCGAGGGCCGGTGATGGGGATGCATAGCCGGTTTACTGCCAAAGCCGGTTACATACGAATAACCCGAACCATTACGACCCAGGATATAATCGAAATTAGCCAGCGCATACGCCAGGTATTTTGCATCTCCCGAAAACTTATAAGCCTGAATCAACGCGATACCCTGATTAGCAGTTACCGAGTTACTTCCCCACCCAAAATTGCGTGCCGATTTATCCATCACTGTTTGGTTAGCAGTTTCATCTGCACCATTTATCAAATCATCAGCAAAAGCCAGTAAGCGTTTTTTTAATTCAGGCAATTCCTGCGGTGTGGCACTACCCAAAGCTGTTTCATTTTTTATAAGGGAGTAATACCCCAATAGCCTTACCTGGCTCCAGGTGGGCAATGGCATTTTATCGTCGGGGATGAGTTTTATATCTTTTAAGTATTGGGGCTGCCTGGTGGTTACTGTCAGTTCGGATGCTGCCCAAATGAATTCATCGCTAAAGTTAAAATCACCATAAGCCCCGGTAGTTACTTTTGGCTCAAACTTTTTGTTCATCTCGTTTTGATTATAAACCACATTTGGGTTTTTAACGGCCCAATCCCAGGCCAAATTAGCCTGTTTTAGGCATGAATCGGCTAAACCTGGCAGTTCATTTGGGAAATTGCTGAATATTCGGCTGGCCTGCGCCAATACCGCCGCAAAATCGAGCGTGGCTGCGGTGCCCTTTTGTACCACGTAGCGGCGGCTGGTGTCTTTCTCCGGCATTTCAAATTTGTCAAATGCAGCAGTGGTAAGTTTATGATATACGCCGCCGTCATTAGGGTCCTGCATAGTGAGCATCCAGCGAAGGTTCCACAACACTTCGTTCAACACATCCGGAATATGATTTCCACTTTCGGGGATGCTGAGCTTAACTGTTTTCATATAAGCTGGAAAATCTTCGTATAACGAAAGCAGGGTACTGGTGCTGATGCCGCTGTTAACAATGTATTTGTTATAATCTCCTGCGTCATACCACCCGCGCGGAGATGATATCACCGAACCGGCTGGCCTTTTATCCGTTACTGCCGATGGATGGATCAATACAGCAGCATCAGGATGACCTTCTACCCTGGCCCACTTACCCGCATATTTTTTGTCTAAGCCAGTTGAAGCCCTCATAAAATAAAAGGCTTTTATTGCCCCGGCTGCAACATCCCGGTGTACCGATTTTTTTATTTCGAAGGGATAAGAATAGCCAACATCGGGCACGTATAGTAGGTACTTGCCGGGTTTATGCAACGCGCTGAAATTAGCAATATTGGTGGTAGTTCCCGAGAAAGTGGGTTTTACCGATTTGGTAAGTGTTCCTGTAAAAACAGTTTTTTTATTGATGGTTTGAACATAGAAATCAACACCTTTACTTGTTAAAATAATACCAATTTTTGGCGCGTCAGGATAAAAACCAACCTGGTTTAAACGAATGTTTAAATGACCGTTCGCCAGTGTATCCTGCGCAAACAAATTTTGCTTTACTAATAATAACTGAAAGATTAGCCCTGTGAGGATAGCTATATGCCTGTATTTATTATTCATGTTTAAGTTTATCAGAATCGCTGCTGATTTAGCCGCTGTGAAAGGCTAAAACATTAATCAATAAATATAGGTGTATCCTATACAATAAGCCTAATACTATCCTAACAATTTCAAACTAAAAAATATATAAAAAAAGCCCGCAAAAGCGGGCCGTATTTCTTTCAGTATATTCTTGTTTAAAATTTCAACAAGCTGTAGGCCAAACTCAAGCTAAATAGGTTTACACGGGTGGGGTAACCGTTATAAGACTGCTTATTCAGACCAGCCTCATACCTTAAATCGACCGAAATTTTCTTTATATCCAGACCGACACCAAATTGCCAGGCGTAATTCTGGTCTTTATATTGCAGCTTAGCCACCTCATCAGCAGCGCCGCTGAAACTTTTATTAGCTGAAAACGAAACCAGCGGCCCGGTATAAAAACGACCGCCGACACCAAAGGCGCCAATTTTTCCGCCAAAAAGTAATGGAACGTCTATACTGGTGAATTTACCTTTTACTTCTCCGCCATTAGCATCGGTTATATCTACATTTTTGCTGGTAGCATACACCTCTGGCTGAAAATTAAAGCCCAGCGCGCCAAAGCGCATCCAAATACCACCTAAATAACCGGCCTGATTGCTATTACTAAAAGTGGTTGATGCAGACGATGAAAGGCTCGAAAAATTTAAACCGCCTTTTAAGCCGAATTGAAATGATGGTAGAATTTGCGCAGAGGCAAAACTAATTGCCGCAGCACAAATAGTTAATGTAAGTACAAGTTTCTTCATGTTGATAAAGTTAACGTTAAAAATGTTTTTTTATTTTTAAAGCGCTTGTTAGCTGACGCTTTAAATTGGAAATATCCGGCTTACACCTTCAAATGAAGCTATGTGCAAACCGGATATTGTGGCAGAATCTGCGGGTAAATGTATGAATTATTTGTTAATCCAAATATTTTATGGAAATAAATTTTTGAGTTGATTTAGTTGGATTAAGTGAGTGGTTTATCAGGTTGGATTAAGTTTTTTTTTTTAACATATTCAACTCAGTCAACTCAATAAACCTAATCCAACTTACCCAACTTAAAACGTCAATTTCCCCTGGTAATAATCTAATATCTTAATGCGTATCAGGTAGTCGTAATGGGCGTTAATTAAATTGGTATTGGCAAAATCAAGGTTGTTTTTAGCGATAACAAAAATATCGGCGGTAATAACACCGGCATTAAATTTAACCTCTTGCGCATTAAATGCTGATTGATATGCTGCAACCTGCTCGGTAGCTGCCTGGAAACGGTCGAACGCTGCTGTCATATTTGCATAAGCCTGCTGCACCTGCTGTTTAAGCTGAACCTGTGTATCGGTATTGGTGTTTTGTGCATCTGTTAAATCCAATTTTGCGCGGTGCAAATTGTTCCGGTTTTGAAAATAATTCAAAATCGGGATTTGTAAATTTAATGATGGGCCATATTGATAGTTGCTTCTAAACTGAGTGCTAAAGCTTGGCGCTGTTGACCCTGGGGCGGCATAGTTGGAATAAGTTGTTGTAACGCCCGCTCCTAACGATAAAGTTGGGTATAGGCGGCCCTTGTAAACCAAAACTTCTTTCTCCGCTGCTTTAACACGAAGGTCAGCGGCCTTAACCAATGCCAAATCATTTAACGCTGTTGCATATACCTGGCTGGCATCCTGATCATATTTTACCGGTGTTTTATCAATAGTTAGCCTAACCAATCTTATTTCTTTATTAAATGGTACCCCCATCGCTTCCAACAAGTTAAGCCGGGCGCTGGTTACAGCGTTTTGCGCATTTATTACATTAAGTGCATCATTGGCATGTGCGCCTTTTATATTATAAAAATCGGCCGGAGGTACAGCGCCTGCGTCATTCAAATTCGTTTCGCGGTCTAAATTAACTTTCGATGCGGCGAATTGAAAATTTGCCTGGGAAAGCTGATCTTCGGCATTCAAAGCCTGTAAAAACAACGAAATGATGTTCAGCGTGGTTAAATCTTTCACTTGTTGAAAATCCATTTTTCCAGCTTGAAATAACAACCCGGTTTGTTTAACTGCATTTACATAACTCAAGCCGTTGGACAATAACAGATTACTGTTTAACGAATACTGACCTGAATTACTTTGAGATGCGATAATTACACCTGTATTAGGGTTCGAACTATGTCCATAAGTTTCCGATTGTGACGCATTACCATTTAGCGTAGGCAAAAGATTTTCGCGCGCCTGCATCCAATCAATGCGGTTCCGTTCTACCTGTGTTTCACTCTTCTTAACGGTAACGTTGTTTTTTATGGCAATGTCAACACATTGCTGCAGGGTTAAAACGCTATCGGCCTGCTGGGCTTTTGCAAGTACTGATACGGTTAAAAATAAAAGTAAAAAGGCTATTTTTTTAAAAAACATGATATTGTTATAATTTATTTCCGCTTAGAATTTTTTTGATGAATGTACCTTGCCATCTAACAAGTTAATTACCCGTGAGCCATATTCGGCATTTTTTTCGGAGTGAGTTACCTGTATAATAGTAACTTTATCTTCTTTGTTCAGCTTACGGAACAGTTCCATAATTTCTTCACCTTGTTTGGAGTTTAAGTTACCGGTAGGCTCATCTGCTAATATTAATTTAGGTTTTGCAATCAGCGCGCGTGCTATGCCCACTAACTGTTGCTGGCCGCCGGATAATTGCGCCGGGAAAAGATCTTTTTTGCCAACTATCTGAAATCGATCCAGCATATCAGCTACCATTGCTTTGCGCTCGGTGCTTTTAAAATCCTGGTAAATTAACGGTGTCTCGATGTTTTCATAAACAGTTAATTCGTCAATTAAATGATAAGCCTGAAAAACGAACCCGATATATTGTTTGTATAAAGCCGAACGTTGTTTTTCTTTAAGCTGATGAACTGCATTGCCAACAAAGTAATGATACCCTTCGGATGGCTCATCCAGCATGCCGATAATATTTAATAAAGTTGATTTACCCGAACCGGAAGGGCCCATGATAGAAATAAACTCGCCCTCGTCAACTTCGAGGTTAATATCGTTTAGTACAAAGTTTTTGTTGCCCCCAACCTGGTAGTATTTCGAAATATGCTGTAATGATAACATGCGTTTTTAATTAGTAAATAAGTTAATAATATGATTTGTTGAAGGCTAATTTATTAAATTAATATATTTATAATTCAATATTAGTATCCACAATCAATGTGGCACTAAGCTTTAATAATATACCAAACTATTAATAGTTTGATAATCAATTGTTTAATATTAAATCTGCGAGCAAAAACTGTACGCTTATGTAACAGGAAGCGTACGGTTATGATACAGTGTGACCTTAAGGCTGCCTGCCAATGCGGCGTGACAGGGGCCGGGTGGACCACAGTGTCCCCCCTCCTACGGCTGCAGCTTTTTTAGCTGATCCTTCGCATTGTCGTTTTGCGGATTAAGCTCCAGCGACTTTTTGTAATATTTTATCGCATTTTCCTTATCGCCCTTGTCCATGTAACCTTCTGCATAACTGTCCCAGGCGTTCCACGATTGCGGGAAATCAACGGTGTTTTGTTTGAAAATTCGGAGCGCGTCGTCCAGTCTCTTTTGTCGAATCAGCGCATAACCCACACTGTTCATATCCTGTTCGCTTATCGTTTGCAAAGTATCCTTTTTACGCGCATCGATGTACGCATTTAAAGGTTTGCTTACCCCCTCCGCAATAATCGCTTTAAGCAACAAGCGCGATGGCGCATTGTACCGCTCATAACCCAGGTTGTCCAACGACGGGTGTTTACCGCCAACTGCATCGGCCAATATTTCCCTGGCGATCCCGAGGCCGTTAGATCCATTTGCAAAATACACGACCGCATCTTTTGAATTAACAGACGCCATATAAAAAGCTTTCCCGTCCCCGTTATCGCCCCAATGCCAAAACCAGGTTCCGTCGGGCATGGCCTCCAGTCCTACGCCGAGGCCCCAGGCCAGTTCGGGATATTTTTTAGTAACGCGGATTTGCGGGGTTATCATTTGCTCCTGTGTCTTTTTTTTCAGGCCGGTACCGTTCAATACTGCAATAATGAACTTCGCATAATCGGCTGCGTTGGTGCTAAGGCTTGCTGCGGCATTGCCATCGTCTTTAACCGCTTCCAGTCCACTGTCCCCCTTGCCTGTCCTGCCGGTCAGCTTCCCAAGATCATTGTGCCGGTACGATTTGGTACTGTCAAACCGGGCAAGCCAAATATAACTGCTGGCATTCATACCCAGTGGCTTGAGCACCGTTTGCTGCATAAAATCTTCCAGGGACATACCTGTTATTTTTTCGACTACCCTTGAAAGATAAACTATGCCCTCGCCCGAATAGCTCCATTTTTCGCCGGGGTTAAAATGGATTAACAATGTTTTGCTGTGGTCGAATTCGCGCCAGTTCGGGAAGCCCGCGCTATGAGTGAGCACATGCCTCGCTGTGATCTTATTAATCCTTGGGTCGGTCACCCCGTAATTATTTCCGAGGTATTTGTTTAACGGTGTGTCAAGGTTCAACTTGCCTTCGTCAACCAGTTTGAGCACGCCGTAAGCAAAGACACATTTACTAAGCGATGCCGCTTCGAAAACGGTTTGCGACGTTACCGGTTTGCCCGTTTCGGCATTCATCACACCATAACTACCTGTCCAAACCACTTTACCATCGCGTATAACAGCCACGGACAAGCCCGGAATGTCCGCTTTCTGCATCAAAACAGGAATATCTTTTTGCAGTTTTTCGATGGCCTGTTTGGCAGTTGGCGCAAGTTGAGGCAGCGCCCGAAGCGACGCAATAACGAACGAAATGAATAAGGCAGTAGTTATTTTCAGGTTCATAAAACTATTTTTATACCTGTTGCCTAATTTTGTGCCAAAATTATAAAATACTAATAATTAAATAGATACATGTTAATTATTGAGAATATATGTACCAAAACCGTACATCGGTTGCCCGATTTTAAATGTGCGAGAACCACCGGGATTAAACGGATTTACCGGATTACCGGCAGCTATTAAAATCGGGCTAATCTTAAACTCCGCTTAATCCCGGTTCATCTATTCCGAACGCAAACTCTTAACTGGATTAGCCAAAGCCGCCCTTATAGCTTGTGATCCTATGGTTAACAAACCAATTAATATAGCTATTATGGTGGTATAGGCAAAAATAGTCCAGTCGATAGCCTGGCGATAGGCAAAACTTTGCAGCCATTTGTTCATGGCCCACCAGGCAATTGGCGAGGCGATAATCACCGAAAGGATAATCAGCTTTAAAAAATCAACCGAGAGCAGGGAAACGATGGTGCTTACGCTTGCTCCTAAAACCTTGCGAACGCCAATTTCTTTTGTCCGCTGTTCGGCGCTGAATGCTGCCAGCCCAAACAAGCCCAGGCACGAAATTACTATGGCTATTACTGTAAAATACCCCACAATGGCCGCCAACCTGTTGTCGGCATCATAATTTTTTTGAAATTGTTCATCCAAAAAAGTATACTCGAATGGATCGTTCTGATCGTATTTATGCCAGATGGCTTCAATGGATTTTAATATAGGCGCCATATTGGCGGCCTTGGCATGAACGGTTAAGTAATTAAAATAGTTCTTATCAGTTGCCAACTGAAAGCCATAAGGCGTCACCGGCGAGTGCAAGTCTTCATAATGGAAATCTTTTACCACACCAATTACCAGGAAACTGTATTTCTTTCCTAAAAGATCAAAATAAATATTTTGCCCAACAGCTTTTTGTGGTGATAAAAAGCCGAGTTCTTTTACGGCATTTTCATTAATAATAATCCGGTTCCCTGTGTCCGATTTAAAATCGGCCGAAAAGAAACGGCCGGCTGCTGTTTTAAATTCCAATGTATGCAAAAAGTCCTCGTCGATGTAATTCATCCGGGTATGTTTGGCGTCGTTCATGTTTTGCCCGTCTTTATAATACCCTGCATCCATCAAATTGCCAATGCCCGGATAATACATGGATACGCCTACTGATGCTACCTGCGCCTGGGTCTTTATTTCGTTTTTCAGTTTAGCATACAAGGCTTTAGCATTGGCGCTGCGTAATGGTATGATGATCTGTTGACTGCTTGCGAAGCCTAAATCAGCCGTGCGCATGTAATGCATTTGCCGTGCAATAACTACCGAAGCTATGATGAGCACTACAGAAATGATAAACTGAAAAGTAACCAGTCCTTTGCGGATAGAAACTACTGCCAGCGAATTGTTAAGCTTTCCTTTTAATACCTTAACGGGATTAAACGACGACAAATAAAAAGCCGGGTAGCTGCCTGCAATAAAGCCGGTTGCTAATGCCATGCCTAAAAACCCAAGGAACAGCGTCCGGTCGTCCGAAAACGAAATAATTATTTGCTTTTGAGCAAGCTGGTTAAACACTGGTAAAATTAAGAGCACGATAATCAGCGCTAATAAGAAAGCTATAAATGTCATCAGGATGGATTCGCCCAAAAACTGCCTGATCAGCGCGCCCTTTTCGGCGCCAAGCACCTTCCTCACCCCTACTTCGGCCGACCGTTTAGACGAGCGTGCGGTAGAAAGGTTCATGAAATTGATGCACGCTATTAAAAGTGTAAATATGGCGATAGAAGCCAATACAAATAAATAAGTACGGCTGGCCGGCGGTGTAACGTTGGATGTAACTACTTCGCTTAAATGAATATCCTTTACAGGTAGCAGAAACTGTTTTTTATCGCGCCCCATGCGCTTTAAATCATTAGCAGCATACTTTTTTACAAATGCGGGGAATTTGCTTTGCAGTTTTGCGGCATCGGTCCCCGGCTTTAATAAAATATAAGTATAAAACATATTGTTGCGGGCAAAGTCATTTCCCTGCCTGGTCAGATACTTTGCCAGTTCACCTCCTGCATACGACATGAAAAAGTTGGCATTAATATGCGATGGACTGCTTACCGGCCTAAAAACGCCAGTCACTGTATAATCATTAGTCCCATTAAAATTACTGTTAACACGTAATACTTTGCCAATCGCCCGTTGATTGCCAAATATCTTTTGAGCCATGGTCTCGGACAATACAATAGTATTGGGATTGCTCAACGCTGTATTCGGCTCTCCTTCGATAAAATTATAGGTAAATAACTTAAAGAATGAGGGATCGGCAATATTGCCGTCATGTTCTAAAAACGATTTCTTGTCGCCACCTGCCGGGCTGTATT